>JAEEGL015831485.1_pt1 | contig 24321 bp, 26 predicted proteins | sample 9134231 | NCBI WGS metagenome assembly JAEEGL01 (sample SAMN16246548, study PRJNA631951) | gut metagenome | biome: gut microbiome; feature: rumen; material: fiber-attached | host: Bos | place: Iran: Karaj | collected 2018-10
AATTTTCTAGTTCTTTGAGTTTATTATAAATTTCTTCATTTCGATAAAATTTAAAAACCTCTTCCATAGACTTTTCTAACTCTTTCATATTTTCATCGGTACTGTTTATATAAAAATTCCAGCCATCTATTTCAGATTTAACCATCTTGGGTTTTACTTCTTCAAAAAAACTATCTCTAATTTTTATAAATTCGTTATCTTTCATATCCTTTTCCTTTGGTTAGAGTTGCTTATAATTTAATATGCGTATACTCAAAACTATTTCTTTAAATAATTATTTTTTAGAATAACACACAACTTATTAATATATTTATATAAAAATTATAATATATACATTGAAATAATACTACATAAGAATTATGAATACTAATGTATTACCATACAATTTCTTCTATAACCTTGCATTTTTATCTAAGGTACGGTTTAATAAAGGAAAAATATGAGCCGATTGAGCAGATTTTGTGAAACTCCTTTATAAAATCTACAGGAGATATTAAATGACTTTTTTTAAAACTCTTTTTAACCGTTCTTTTTTAAGCTTATTTTTTACACAGTATTTAGGTGCATTTAACGATAATTTTTTTCGCATAGGTCTAGCCACCTATATTACATATAAAGTAACTTCTATATCGCCCGATCAAAAAGGTGTTTTGACCGCACTTGCTGTAGGCTTTTTTATGATGCCATTTTTTCTATTTTCAGCAATGGCAGGCGAACTAGCAGATAAATATCGCAAAGATATTTTGATTAAAGCTACAAAAGTATTAGAAGTGATAATTGCTATATTGGTTGGTATCGGTTTTTATTACAACAGTATCAACATGTTACTAATAGTGTTGTTTATAATGGGGTTGCAGTCCACACTTTTCGGCCCTGTTAAATACAGTATTTTGCCTGATATTTTAAAGGAAGATCAACTCATTACTGGTAACGGTATAATAGAAGCCGCTACTTATGCAGCCATGCTTCAAGGAATGATTTATGGCGGTATGATTATCGAACTAAAGGAATATACTATATTCGGATATACGTTGACTGGAGGAGAGCAGCTAATTCCAGGAGTTATCTTTGTTGTAGCTGTTATTGGATTAATAACTAGTTTATTTATGCCCGCTCAACAAGTGAGTAACAACAACGTAAAAATTGATGCAAATTTCTTCCGCAGTACATGGAAAAACATGTCATTTGCCAAACAAAATCATTCTATATTCTTATGCATTTTGGGAATTTCATGGTTTTGGATGGTAGGTGCTGTGCTTACTTCTCAATTTCTACCTTTATCCCAAATCTTTTTGAAAGGAAATTCTCAAGTTTCCACATTGCTTCTCGCATTATTTTCTTGTGGTATCGGCTTAGGTTCTTTGTTGTGCAATCTTTTAGTAAAAGGTGAAATCACTAGTAAATATGTACCAATTAGTGCTCTGTTAATGACTCTGTTTTTGGCAGATTTTGCCTGGACAGCTTCTGGATATGCTGCAACGCCTGAACTCATCGGTTGGAAGGAATTTTTAAGCACATTTGGCGGCAAACGCCTTACAATAGATTTGCTTGGTTTTGCATTATGCGGCGGATTATACGTAGTACCGCTTAACACTATGCTGCAGCACTTAGCTGATGAAAAAATACGTTCTCGTGTAATCGCTTCTAATAATGTTATCAGCTCTTTATTCATGGTGCTTGGCAGTGCTATATGCTCTGGTTTGTTGGCTTTACATTTAACTATTCCAGCAGTATTAGGCATATTTGCTTTGGCTAATGCTGTTGTTGCAATTTATATCTGCGGGTTATTGCCACATCACATTATCCGAATGATTTTGACACGCGTTCTCAACTTTGTTTACGATGTAAAAGTTATTGGCTTAGATAATTTGAAAAATTTGCAGGGAAACGCAATAATTATTGCCAATCATACGTCGTTCTTAGATGCTGTGCTATTGTGGGTATATATTCCTACTGAATTACATTTTGCTATTGATACACAAGTCAGTAAACAATGGTGGATAAAGCCATTTTTACACCTTTTTAAATATATACCAATTTCTCCTGCAAATCCCATGGGGGTTAAATCTATTATTGCTGAAGTAAAGGCTGGCAAGAGGATGGTAATATTCCCTGAAGGTCGTATTACAACTACTGGTGCTCTGATGAAAATTTATCCTGGTCCAGCTATGATTGCTGCTAAAAGTGATGCTCAGTTAGTGCCTATTCATTTGGAAGGAAGCCAGTTCTCGTTATTCTCGCGTTTTGGCACTCAGTTAAAAACTCGCCCTCAAAGCAAAATTACTATAACTGTTCAAGCACCTAAAAAGTTGCAAGTAGATGAAACCTTGATTGGTAAAGCTAAACGATTGGCTGCTGCCCGTGGTTTATATGACATAATGGTTAATATGAAATATGAAGCAGGCACTTTGGAAGAAACCCTGTTTGATTCTCTTATTGATGCCTATAAATTAGTGGGTCGAAAGAAAGAGATTATGAATGATGCCACACTTCATCCACTAAGCTTTGGACAATTTATGACCGGTGTTTTTGTACTTGGAAAACAAATGGCTAAGTATCAAAAACAAGGCGAAAAAGCAGGGGTTTTGCTGCCTAATATGTCAGCAAGCGTAGTAGCATTTTGGGGTTTAAGCGTATTTAACATTACACCTTGTATGCTGAACTTTTCTACTGGGGTAAAAAATATGCTTGCCAGCTGTAAGGCTGCCCAAATTACCACAGTATTCACTTCAAAGGCATTTTTGATACAAGGCAAACTAGAAGCTACTGGCCAAGCTTTAGAAGAAGCTGGCATCAAATTGGTATATTTGGAAGATTTGAAAAAACAAATTACTCTGTGGGACAAAATAACTGGATTCATTGCTTCATATATGCCTAGACGTTATTATAAAAAGGTTCGTGGCAACGTTAGTCCAAAAGATGCTGCAGTCGTGCTCTTTACATCTGGCAGTGAAGGAACACCCAAAGGAGTTGTTTTATCTCACGAAAATATACAGGCAAATCGTTTGCAGGTTCAAAGCATATTGGATTTCGGTTTAAGAGACCACGTGTTCAATGCTATGCCGATTTTCCATTCCTTTGGGCTTACTGTAGGAACTTTATTGCCGCTATTGGCTGGTGTACCTGTGTTCTTCTATCCGACTCCGTTGCATTACCGCATTATTCCAGAACTTGTTTATGACAGTAACTCTACGATTATTTTTGGAACAGATACATTCTTTAACGGTTATGCCAAAATGGCACATCCCTATGATTTCTACTCTGTTCGATTAGCTATTGTAGGTGCTGAAAAACTCAAAGAAGAAACCATTCGAAAGTATTATGACCTCTTTGGTTTGCGTATAATGGAAGGTTACGGTGCTACTGAAACCGCTCCAATTATGGCTGTTAACACACCGATGTATTTTAAGCGCGGTAGCGTAGGAAGATTATTACCAGGCATTGAATATAAGTTAGAAAAAATACCTGGCGTAGAAGAAGGCGGAAAATTGCTTGTTAAGGGTGCCAACATTATGGCTGGCTACTTGCGTGATAGCAATCCTGGCGTATTAGAACCTCCGAAAGACGGTTGGTATGATACTGGCGATATCGTAAAGATTGACGAAGAAGGATTTGTAATTATCCAAGGTCGTGCCAAACGCTTTGCCAAGATTGCTGGTGAAATGATTTCTCTAACTGCTGTAGAAACAGAAATTAACGCTTTGTGGCCAGGAAAAATGCACGCAGTCGTAAATATTCCTGATGAAAAGAAAGGTGAACAACTAGTACTCTTTACTACTGAACCTTCTATTGAACGCAAGGCTCTTTCTGCTGCCTTCAAAGAAAAAGGTCTAAGCGAATTGGCCGTTCCAAAAGACATTAGAGTATTAGAAAAAATGCTTGTCATGGGTACTGGCAAAGTTGATTACGTCAAACTTAAAGAAATGGCCTTAAAAAATGAGTAATCTTTCCTTCTGATAGATAGTATAAAAAAGCCGCTTAAAAAGCGGCTTTTTTTTGGCTTTACTAAAAAAATAGTGGTGTTATATTATTATTTTATCAGTATAATTATAAAAACAATAATTTAATTGGACTATCAAAGTATGAATAAAGTATTTCCTGTCATCTTTTTATTATTACTAACATCTTCTTTTGCCTTTGCAGATAATGAACTTTTAAGAAAAGCAGAAGCAGGAGATGCTGAAGCTCAATTTAAAATTGCTGCTATGTATGCAAGTGGAAAAATAGGAAACAAATCTGCTGAAGATAGAAAAAAAGTATTTGAATTCTTAGAAAAATCAGCTAGTCAGAATTATTTAAAATCTCAAGAAATACTTTGCAAGCAATATCTAGATAGAGGTAATTACAACAAAGCCTTAGAATGGAGTAAGGCTGCCATGGGAAAAGGCAGTACAGTAGGCAAATCAGTAATGGCCTATTTACTTTATTATGGCGAAAATGTAATTCCAATAGATAAAACTAAAGCATATAATTTAATCAAAGAATGTCCTAATGAAGCTTTATCTAAGACTTTACTTGGTGTTTTTCATAGCGAAGGCTGGTTTGATATAGAAAAAGATTTAAGCAGAGCAGAAAAATATGCTAGTGAAGCAATCAGAGAAAAATGCAGTAAAGCTTATGTTTTGCTTTGCTCTGTTTGTCTGAAAAAATACTCTTTAAATCATGATAAAAAATATTTATATAAAATTGAAGATGCATTAGAGGATGGATTGAAGAATAATCCATTTAATCAGGAATTAAAGCTATTTAAAGCAATATATTATTTAAAATTAGTTCCAAATGACGAAAACAAGAAAAAAGGATTGGAAATATTAGAAAACAGTATTAAAGAGAACAATAAAGATGCTTATGAAATATTAGCTGAATATGAGCTAGAAACAAACCATAACCAATCTAAAGCCTTAGAGTATCTTCTAAAAGCTTCGGATAATTACTGTTCAGATGCTTCTTTTAAGGTTTTTAATCTGCTGATTAGAGGGGAAGATGAAAAAGGTCTAAAATTAGAAAAAGATAGCACTAAAGCAAAAGAAATACTTTTGAAAGCTTTGTCTTTCAATAATCAAAAATTTATCGAAAAATATATTCCTCTATATCGTATGGCTGAGAAAACCCCTGAATATCGCAAAATGTTGGGCGAGGCATACTTGGAAAATTTTAATTCTAATAAATATATTAAAATTGCTGCAAATAACGGCTCACCATCTATGATGTTTTTGTATTCCATAAGGTTAATTGATAATGAAGAAGAAACAATGAAATATGTAACAGGTTCTGCTAATATGGGGTGGGCAGATGCTCAAGCATTTTTGGCTATGAATTATCATATTAATGGAGAATATGATGATGCTTACTTTTGGGCAGAAAAAGCAGACAAACAGGGGCATTGTTTTGGTACTAAAATCATGGGTGAATTTACGGTAAATGGACGAGCTAGTCTTATGACCCCAGATGAAGGAGCAAAAAAAATACGTGAAGCTATTTTTAAAGGTTGTGATTTAAATTCAGCTTCAGCATTGCAGAGCTATTACCAATTTAGAAAAGGTGATTATTACTCGGCTTATTTATGGGGAACTGTGTATTTACTTGGATTTCAATACAGTGATGATATGAAAGATAGATTTCAAACTACGTTAAACGAACTAGAATCCCAATTAAGTGAAGATGAAATAGAAAGCGCCAAAAAAGAAGCGGAAGAAATTGTCAAAGACAATCAACAGGCACTACAGAGAAACAAAGAAGTTAATTTATCATTATATGGTGATGATTACTATATGTTTAACATATCAAAACCAATACAGATAAATAAAAAATAAGATTTTCCGCTACTTCTTTTTATTTTAGACAGCCTCCAATAGAACACAACTAAAGAAATTAAATTGATATATTAGTTTCTAAGTAATAATTTGCTATTGTAAATGTTTTACTGTTAGAATAATATGTACAAAAATATCAGGAGGTCAACATGGCAGAAATAAAAGTTATCTGTTCTAATAAAGCACCGGCAGCAATCGGACCATATTCTCAAGCTCTTGCATTTGGAAATATGATGTTTTTATCTGGTCAACTTCCAGTAGACCCAGCTACAGGGAATATCCCAGAAACCGTAGAAGCACAGGCTGCTCAATCCATCGCCAATATTAAAAGTATTCTTAGTGAAAATGGAATGGCCATTACAAATGTAGTTAAAACAACAGTATTTCTTTCTGATATAAAAGATTTCGCAGCCGTAAATAAGGTATATGGCGAGCATTTCAAAGAACCATATCCAGCTAGAAGTTGTGTTCAGGTAGCAGCTATTCCCAAGGGCTGCAAAGTTGAAATTGAATGCATCGCTGTGAAATAACCTAATAAAACCATAAATAATTGAATAAAAAAACAAAATTAAACAAAAATATAGGAGTAATAACACATGGCTGATTATGATTTTATGGTAAAATCAAAGCTTTTTAGTCTTTCTTTTGATAAAAAATTCAATATTTTTGATGCAAACGACAGACTCATAGGTTTATGCAATCAAAAAGCTTTTAAATTAAAAGAAGACATCCGCGTTTTTTCTGATGAATCAATGACTAAAGAAATAATAAAAATACAAGCGAAACAAATTATTGATTTCAGTGCCGCCTATGATATTTATGATTCTGAAACCAAAACCCTTTTGGGAACATGGCAAAGAGCTGGAGCCCAATCAATTCTCAGAGATACATGGTTTCTGATGGATGCCCATGGCCGAGAAGTAGCAAAATTAGAAGAAGACAATATGGCTTTAGCTCTTGTAAGAAGATTTCTTTCAAATTTAATACCTCAGTCTTACTATTTAAAGAATGCTCAAGGAGAAACCTTAGCAACTTACGATCAAACATTTAACCCCTTCCTTTATGGTCTTAAAGTTAAAATATTCAAGAAGCCCAACGCTCCACATCCAAAGCTTGCAATGGCAGGAGCAATGCTATTGGCAACAATAGAAGGCCGTCAACAATAAACAAAAACACCCTCTAAGCTTAAGTCTTAGAGGGTATTTGTTATTAGTTAAAATTTAATTACCATTTTATTTTAACAGATTGATTATTTCTATTATTGACAACATCTATTATATTTTCTCCGCCCATCCATGTTGTCTTATTATTTGATGTTTTAAGGCATTTACAATCAAATATTTTTCCTATTGGCAATTCAACTTCCGCTTCTAACTTATTTTTTGAAACAGCTTTCATTAAAACAGCATCAGCAACATTCCAATCACCTAGTTCTTTGCAGTTACCAATAAGATAATAATCAGTATTTTTTTCTATTTTATCTGTATTAAGTATGAATGTGATTTTTTTTCTACCCCAATAATCTTCAAATTTTAATTGATTATTCCAGCTTTCATAAGCCTTTTCATAAAAATTAGAATTGTTATTAAAAGTAAAAATTGCAAAATTCTTAGCAGATATTTTTCCTTTTATTTTATCTTTATTTTTTACAAAATAGCAGTCTTTATCACCATAATCAGCCGTAAATTTTGAATTATTATTTTGAAATACAAAAGGAAAATCAACTTCAAAATTTCTGACTTCATCTGAATTATTAAACATAGCGACACAAAGCTGATTAGGCAATAATCTTCCAAAAATATATAAATCATTATCCGCATAAATATGGCAATGTAAACCCCGTCTAAGAGCTTCATTAGACTTACGCATAGCTATCATTTCTTTAGTGAAATTAAACATTTTGCTTCGAATAGTAAATTTCATATCGCATCTATTATGAGGCAAAGATTTATGAGTCCCTCTTAATGCCTGTTCATCACCATAACAAAGGGTTGGAATTCCTCTTACACTCATTAAAAATGCCATAGCAAGCTTATATTTATTCATATCGCCCCTACAAGATGAAATAAAACGATCTAAATCATGATTATCCAGCAAAGTAGCAAGCATACCGGCGTCCGGATAATATCTGTCGTAATAAAGTCTAGAAGCCAGTTTTCTGCAATCACCATTCTGAGCAAATACATCTTTCATAGTATAATAGAGGGGAAAATCAAAAAGACAGTCAAACCCAGCAGAATGCCATATTTTATTAACTAACACAGGGTCACCGTGCAAATATTCACCTAACAAAATAAAATCGCTCTTTGATAGCTTTCTTGCATTATCATTAAATTCATGCCAGAAATCGTCATTTACGTGTTTTACTGCGTCAAGTCTGAATCCATCCGGTTGTAATAACTCTATCCAATATTTTGATACATCACAGAAAAACTGCTTTACTTCTGGTTTTTGAGATGCAAAATCCGGCAAACCAAATATACAACGATTTTTAACTTCTTCAGGGTCATCCCAATTTTTAATATTTATCATCGGGTTAAACCAGTCTTTATGCTCATTTACAAAAGGTGCATCATAACCCACATGATTAACAACCATATCGAGCAAAAGTTTCATATTTTTATTTTTCATTGCTTTTCTCAAGGAAATCAGATCTTCTTTTGTTCCAAATCGCTCATCAACATTAAAAAAATCATAAGGCCAGTAACCATGATAAGCTTCCTGACCATAAAAAGCATTTGGTCTGTTTTTGAGGAAAGGGCTAACCCAGATTCCAGTAATTCCAAGTTCTTTCAGATAGCCTAATTTCTGCTCTAAACCAGCTATATCACCGCCATGAAATGCCATTAAATTATCCTTGTCTACATTAGGACAATTTTCTTTGTTTCCATCGTAAAAACGATCTAACAGAACAAAATATAAAATCTGGTCTTTCCAGGAATCTGTTGAACCAGCAAAAGCTTGTGAATTCATAGATATAAGCATAATAATAAAAATAAATAATTTATTTAATTTAATCATAAAAAATACCACCAAACAATAGTATTAAACAACTATACCCACCAAACAGAGAAATTCAACAACCACAATAAACAGTAATTTATTGTAGTTGGGTTTATTTATATAAAAATAAACTTTATTCATATATATTTATTATAAACCCCATTTATTACTATAATGAAGTTTTATATTATTTTCCATTTGTTCTTGAAATAAGATCATATTATTTTATTTCAATTATAATCCCCTTTACAAGAGCATTCTTATTGTTATATAACTTAAATAATACTAGCAGATTTATCATAATTCAGGAACAATATGATTACAGAAGAAATTCAAAAAGAACTATACAATCTACAAGATACAAAATATCGTGATTTCCAATCAAAGCTTATTCCAACGGTAAACTCAGATAAATTCATAGGTGTAAGAACTCCGGAATTAAGAAAATTAGCTAAAAACCTCTCAAAAAGAGAAGACATTAACATTTTTCTAAATACCCTACCCCATCAATATTTTGATGAAAATCAGCTTCACGCCTTTATAATATCAAATATAAAAGATTATGATATCTGCATTAAAGAAACTAATACTTTTTTACCTTTTATAGATAACTGGGCAACCTGTGACCAGATGTCGCCCAAAGTATTCAAAAAAAATCATCAAAAATTACTACCTCAAATAAAAAACTGGTTAAAATCAACAGAAACCTATACAATTAGATTTTCTATAAGCATGCTGATGGAACATTTTCTTGATGAAAATTTTAGTATTGAATATCCTAAAATGGTATCAAAAATAAAATCTAATGAGTATTACGTAAATATGATGATAGCTTGGTATTTTGCTACTGCGCTGGCGAAACAGTATGATAGCATTTTACCTTTTATTGAAAATAAAAAACTAGAAAGCTGGACTCATAATAAAACTATACAAAAAGCCATAGAAAGCTATCGAATTACTGATGAACAAAAAAAATATTTAAAAACATTAAAAATTAGTTCATAATTAATTGAGGTGAACAAAGAGGCATATATGGAAACAGGAACTTGGACCGGAGTAATAGGCTCTATACTTATAGTAGTTTTCTTAATTCTATATAGAATAAAAGTGAAAAGTTTTTTTAAAAATCAAAGAGAGAAAAACAAAGCAATGAAAGAAAACAAAACCGTTGAAAAACTTGATTCTAACGCTGACTCTATGCTTGAAACCATGTATAAAACAGTAAAAGATACTCTTCCACGACAAATCGAAGAAGGAATTGAATGGAGAGAACAAAATCTCACTCCTGATAGATTTGAATACGTTTATTACGTAGATAAATCAAAAAGCTACAATAACCTAGATTTTGAAAAAATAAAGAAGAGCATGCTTCTCAAGAAAGGGAATATAAAAAATATTGCCGATCTTTGCAGTAAAACCGGTAGAAGCTTGGCCTTCAGATATGTTTGTGAAATAGACAATACAGAACACAGTATTATTATTAATGCTAGCGACTTTAAATAACTAAATAAAATAAATATTGATTAATTTACAAACTTTAAGCATAATAAGTAAATCAAAAACAAAAACAACTACCAAAAAGGGAGTCTATTAATGAAATACGTTTGCACTATTTGTGGTTACGTTCACGAAGGTTCTGAACCTCCAGCAGAATGCCCAATCTGCAAAGCTAAAGCAGATAAATTTAAGCCAATGGCTGATGAAAAAAATTATGCCGACGAACATAGAGTTGGCTCAGCAAAAGGTCTAGATGCAGAAGTTATTGAAGGTTTAAGATCAAATTTCACTGGGGAATGTGCTGAAGTAGGAATGTATCTTGCTATGAGTCGTCAGGCTGATCGTGAAGGTTATCCTGAAATAGCAGAAGCTTTTAAACGCTATGCATTCGAAGAAGCAGATCATGCTTCTAGATTTGCAGAACTACTTGGTGAAGTTCTTACTGATTCTACTGAAAAGAATGTAGCAATGAGAGCTGATGCTGAATTTGGTGCTTGCGACGGCAAATTAAAACTTGCTAAGCGTGCAAAAGAACTCGGATATGACGCAATTCATGACACAGTTCACGAAATGTGCAAAGACGAAGCCCGTCATGGCCGTGGTTTTGATGGTCTCTTAAAGAGATACTTCAAGAAGTAATTGCTTGACGATTAAAAAGCCAGCTTAAAACCATAAGCTGGCTTTTTTTGATTTATCAACAACAGAAGCAAATAAGGAGAATTAAATTATGGATATGAGCGCAATGTTTAAAATAAGCTACGGTCTCTTTGTTTTATCAGCAAAAAATACTTCGAAACAAAACGGCTGTATTGTTAATACTGTAATGCAAGTCACTTCTACTCCAAATAGAATAGTAGTAGCAGTAAACAAAAACAATTTTACTCACGATATGATTGTTTCCAGCAAAGAATTTAATATTTCTATGCTATCAACTTCTGTTCCTTTTGAAGTTTTTAAACATTTCGGCTTCCAAAGCGGGAAAGACGTAAATAAGTTTGATAGCTTTGAACATAAGATTGCTCCTAATGGCATTGCCTACTTAGATAAAAATACAACAGCATATTTAAGCGCAAAAGTTGTCAGCATCACAGACTTAGGAACACATTCTTTGTTCTTAGCAGATGTTACAGATGCAGTAAAACTCAGTGATGAAGATTCTGTTACTTATGATTATTATCAGAAGAATATAAAACCCAAACCAACAGCCAAACCCAAGAAAACAGTTTGGCGATGTAAGATTTGCGGTTATGAATATGAAGGGGAAGAATTGCCAGCAGATTTTATTTGCCCGCTATGCAAACATCCAGCAAGTGATTTTGAAAAAATAGAAGCTTAAATAGACATAAAAAAGACCTTGTTTTGATATAAAACAAGGTCTTTTTTTAACATCATTCCAATAATTTAATAATTGTATTATATGAGAATTCACTAATACTAAGCTGTTTATATTTTACTCCAGCTTTTTTCATAGCTTTACACTGCTTATTGGTATGGAAAGTACATGGGTAAATTCCAATCATAAAAGGCAAAAAGACATATAGAAACTGTTCACATTTTGCTTTGGTAAAATTTGGAAGAGAACGTTTTAAAGCAGCAGATAAAGCTTCTTTCGAAGAGCCATAAGCAATTTTAAAATCAACTAGTCTTTCTATTCTGCTGTGTTCTTCCATATCAAATAAATTCATAGAAAGAAGCTTCAAAAGCAAATATCTTTTTTCAAGAGATTTAGAAACTAACTTTGCGAATTGATTAACAGTCATTTTTTTCTTTGAAGTTCCGATATTATCTAAATCTTCTTTCCATAGTTCATATTCTTTTTGGAAAATCGCTAAAAAGATTTCTTCTTTTGTTTCAAAATAATTATAAATAGAAGGTCTTGAAAAAGAAGTATACTCAGAAATATCTTTTATTGTTATATCTTTAAAATTAAAATTTTTATATAATTCTAAGCAAGCATTGATAATTTCTTCTCTTCTAGCCTGTGCATGTTCTGTTAAGCCTTTAATCATAACTACCTCCAAATATGATATTAAAAATATAATAAGGAAGAACTGACACAATGTCAATAAAAGTAGATTACTATAAGGGTTTAATCCCTAAAATGAAAACCAATATTATTAGTATTAACATAATTTTCTACATTTTTAAAGACAATTATAAACAAAAAGAGTAAAAAAACTAAAATATAGTCTAAAAAAAAATATGTGATATAATAGCAAAAACTACTAATAATGGAGATTTTAATACTTTGGATTTACAATACTTACTGTTTTTACAAAACAATGTCAGAACAGAAAGCTTAACCCCATACATGATGGAGATTTCTAACATCGCTATAAGCTTCTGGCTTTTAGCGGTTTTTCTGTGCATATTCTGGTGTATAAACAAAAAAGCAGGGCTATTCGTATTAACCACCTATTCAATATCAAGCCTTACAAATGCTTTAGTTAAACTGAGTTTCTGCATTTACCGTCCTTGGATTCGTGATCCTAGAATAGCTCCGCCAATTATACATATGACTAATAGAATCATAGACGCAAAAAGAACAGCTTCTGGTTATTCATTTCCAAGCGGTCATACTCAAGTTGTTACATCTTATTTTTCAAGCTGTATTTTTCTAACCTGGAAAAAATATAAATGGCTGACTATTTTGTTCCTTTTAGCTATTCTTATCGTAGCTTTTTCCCGCAATTATTTAGGAGTTCACACTCCTCAAGATGTTATTTTCGGTTTTATTCTAGGTTCTCTTTCTGTTTTTTGGTCATATTTATTTATAAATCGCTCTAAACAAGATAAAAAAAGTGATTTCAAACTACTCTTTTATGCAATAATAATAACAATCGTCTCTATACTTTACTTCACTTTAAAAAATTATCCTACAGAACTAGATCCTGAAGGAAAACTAATTGTTGACCCACAAAAGATGATAAAAGACGGCTTTTTAGGAATAGGTGTCTGGCTTGGCTTTAATCTAGGATGGTTTATTGAAAAACATTATGTCAATTTTTCAACCGATGGTTCAATACTATGTAAAATCATTAGAGCAATAGTCGGAGTCACTACAGTCTATCTGGTTTTTTATAAATTAGGCAGCTTATATTACAGTTTTCTGCCCAACAATTATGCAAGAATGTGCCAGTGGGCAAGTATGATGCTGTATACAATAGCTATTTATCCAATGATATTTAAATTTGTAGAAAGTCTCTTTCAAAAGAAAAATCAAAACCCAACAACCGATGAATTAAAATGACAACACCTATTATTATAATATCTTTATCTTTAGTAACACTCTTATTATTATTTCTATTTAGATATGGTATTAAAGACGAAATAAGAACATTAGGGTATTTAATATGCATTATAGCAGCTATTGCTGCTACAGTATGGTATGTAAACATAAAAAAAGAAAGAAAAAATAAGTATGCAACATATTATACCTGTTTACATACAATAAATTATTTAACGGATAAAATAAAAGCATATAATTTTAAATATTCAACTCCATTAAAAGAAATTGATTTAAAAAAGCTTAAAGAAAAAAAGATGATAGAATCTGATTACGATAAAGATTTAGATTATATAAAAACTATTCATGGTTGCGAATACACTAATCAAGGCGATTTATCAGACGACGGAGTTATAATTTGTAAAAAACATGGCGATAAAAAAACAGTTGAGCGAGAACTAAATAAATACAAATAAACCATTTGTATTCATATAAAATAATTGACTTTTATTGTTTTTATTGTAAAATAGCCCTGTAAGAAATTACCGACAGTTCATTTGTACCATCCTGTCGTTAAATAAAACTAGGGCTTTTTTTGTTGTCTATTTGCCAATAAAAAAGTTGAAGTCCTGTCGATGGTGACAGGATTTTTTGTTTTAGGTCTTAAAAAGGGGAAAAAATGTATTACTTAAAATCTGAAGCGGCTTTTGATTCGGCTCATTTTCTATCAGGCTATGATGGAAAATGCAAGAATCTTCATGGCCACCGCTGGAGAGTCATTGCTGAAATCAAAAGTGAAGTCTTAAGCAATGAAAAACAAACCAGAGGTATGGTCATAGATTTTGGTGATTTCAAATCTGTCTTAAAAGGTCTTTGTGACAATTTAGACCATTCTTTTATTTACGAAGAAGGCAGTTTAAAAGCAAAAACCATAGAAGCCTTAAAAGACGAAGATTTTAAGTTAATATCAGTTCCTTTCAGACCTACAGCAGAAAATTTTGCAAAATACTTCTTTGATTTGCTAACCAACAAAGGTCTTGAAGTGAACAAAGTAGAGGTATTTGAAACCCCGAATAATTCAGCAGCCTATTCAGTTTAAAATGAAAGTCGTAGAAAAATTTATAAGCATAAATGGCGAAGGGAAAAGAGCCGGCGAGCTCGCAGTCTTTATCAGGTTTAAAGGCTGTAATTTGCGTTGCTCTTATTGCGACACTCTTTGGGCTCTTGAGCCAGATTGTATATTCCAAGAAGAAACTCCAGAAGAAATTACTCAATATATTTTAAATACTAAAATTAAAAATGTTACTCTTACTGGTGGAGAACCACTAATTCAGCCTGAAATAAAAAAGCTTATACAATTAATTCTAGAATCTGACTCCAACATAAGGTTGGAAATAGAAACAAACGGTGCTGTTTTAATAAAAGATTTTAGAGTAGAAAATTCATCAAGACTTTCTTTTACAATGGACTACAAGCTTCCTTCCAGCGGTTTTGAAAATTCTATGAAAGTAGATAATTTTCAATATCTGACAAAGAATGATTCAATTAAATTTGTTTCTGGTAGCCTTGAAGACCTGACTAAAGCCAAATCAATTATTGATAAATATGATTTGATAAACAAAGAAATTACAATTTTTATTAGCCCTGTATTTGGAAAGATAGAACTTACCCAGATAGTTGATTTCATGAAAGAAAACAACATGAATGATGTCCGTATGCAGATTCAAATGCATAAAGTAATCTGGCATCCAGATACAAGAGGAGTCTGATTATGATAGATAAAGAAGCTATAGCAAAACATGTTCGTGGAATATTAATCGCTCTAGGAGACAACCCTGACAGAGAAGGACTAAAAGACACACCTGCCAGAGTCGCTAAGATGTATGAAGAAATCTTTGAAGGAATGAACTACACCAATCATCAAATTGCTGAAATGTTCAACAAATGCTTTGATGAAGGTATTGATACAGAAAATACCAGCAAAGTTGTTGTAATGAAAGATATCGACTTTTTCTCTCACTGTGAACATCATCTTGCTCTCATGTATGACATGAAAGCCACTGTTGCCTATGTTCCAAACGGCAAAGTTATCGGTCTTTCCAAAATTGCCAAAATAGTTGATATGGTCTCAAAGAGGCTTCAGCTTCAAGAAAAAATCGGTCAAGATGTTGCAGATATTATGACAGAAATTACTGGCAGCAAAGACGTTGCAGTCTTAATAGAAGGTTGTCACAGCTGTGTTACAGCCAGAAGCATAAAAAAAGCAAACGTCAAGACTTTTACCGCAGAATTGCGTGGCAAATTCAAAACAGACCCAACTATGCAGCTATATTTAAGGTGAAAATAAAATGAAAGCATTAGTTTTATCAAGCGGTGGAGTTGACTCTACAACGGCTTTGGGGCTTGCTGTTAAAAAATATGGAAAAGAAAATGTTATTGCTCTTTCTGTTTCCTATGGGCAGAAGCATACCAAAGAAATAGAAGCTGCTAAAAAAGTTGCTGCATTTTATGGCGTAGAACAGCTTTTTATGGATTTATCCAAAATATTTAAGTATAGCAACTGCTCTCTTTTACAGCAATCTACCGAAGAAATACCTGAAGAAAGCTATGAAAAGCAGATAGAAAAAACAAAAGGCGATAAGCCTGTAAGCACTTATGTTCCTTTCAGAAATGGCTTATTTCTTTCTGCCGCTGCCAGTATTGCACTCAGCAAAGACTGTTCTGTGATTTATTATGGTGCACACGCAGATGATGCTGCGGGTTTTGCTTACCCTGACTGCTCACCGGCTTTCAACAAAGCCATGAATGAAGCCATATATGAAGGCTCCGGTCATCAGTTAAAAATAGAAGCACCCTTTGTTAATATAAACAAGGCAAGTGTTGTAAAAATGGGCTTGGAAATAGGAGTTCCATATAAACTCACCTGGTCTTGCTATGAAGGTAACGATAAACCCTGTGGAAAATGTGGAACCTGCATAGACCGTGCAGCAGCATTCAAAGCCAACGGAATCACAGACCCAGCTTTATAAAGGAGAAAAAAAATGAGCCGAGAAAAAGAAAATCTAACTCTTCTAGGTAATCATGCCACACAATATAAAAGTGACTATGCCCCTGAAGTTCTTGAAACATTTACCAATAAACACCCTGACAATGATTACTTTGTTAAGTTTAACTGTCCGGAATTTACCTCTCTCTGTCCAATCACAGGTCAGCCAGATTTTGCAAACATAACAATTGCTTATGTTCCTAATATAAAAATGGTAGAAAGCAAGTCTCTGAAACTCTACCTATTTTCATTCAGAAACCATGGCGACTTTCATGAAGACTGTGTAAACATAATCATGAAAGACTTAATAAAACTGATGGATCCCAAATACATAGAAGTTTGGGGCAGATTTACCCCTAGAGGCGGTATTTCTATAGACCCATACTGCAATTATGGCAAGCCAGGAACAAAATGGGAAGAAGTAGCCTGGCAAAGAATGACCAATCATGATTTGCACCCAGAATTAGTGCACGCAAGATAAAAATCAACAGATAAACAAAAACCCTCTTACGAGGGTTATTTTTTGAGTTCTAAATCCTGTTTTAATAATATTTTAAATACTTATGTGTCTTTAAAATGCCATACACTACTTCAAAGGCACTTTCTACACTCAACATTAAGCACTGCTAGAACATAGTTTTGTGCATTACTGAGCACATTTCTTAGTAAGAAGTTTTCTGTAAGTTTCCATTACTGAGGTCAACCTTGAAGCAATATATTCTACTTCAGAATTCTTCTTGTTTTTGCTGTCTGCAAGCTGTTTATAGTCACTCATTTGTTCCATCCTTATTTATTCGTGCCGAAGTTTCACTTTAAAAATTTTTTATTGAGAACTCTCAACTTTTTTTGTTTCTCAACAAAAAAGATTATATACCTTTTTTTGACCAAAAAGCAAAGGGCACTTCAATTTTTTTTTAAAAATTTCTAACACAGAAGCTAAGAGTTTTTCCCTATTGCCAACACCTAAAACATTGTTATATAAAGGGTTTTCTAAAAAATACACAAACTTAAAACACTTCAAAAGAGGGTTTTAATTATGCACCGTACCCTATTTCTTTGTGCTTTTAGATATTTTAGAAATTTGAGTAGGCAGTTTTTACATTTACACCATCTAAATTTCCAATTTTTCCAGACAAAGCAGCTATTTTATCTTGAGGTCCATCAATAGCGATACTTATAATACTAATCTTCTTCTCTCTGTGTGGTATACCCATTCTTCCAATAATAAACTCTGAATATTCATGTAGTAATCGGTTTATTATCTCTACCGAATCCGATTTCTCAACAATTATACTCATTACTGCTACTCTAGATTCCATACTTCCTCCTTAAAACAATAAAGTCACCAGTTTATATTAACAGTGACACAAACATATTCACCTTCTTCAGGCACTCTATTAGGAAACTTACTAGCTGGAATAAATATTTCTTTCACACATTCGTTATCTACAGGATTTCTTATAACAACAACCACTATTCCATTAGAAATTCTATCAACATAGCCTTTCACTCTAACTTTTTTCTTTTGAAATATACTAGGGGTGCTGCGCTTTGCATTTCTATTCAAAGAATCACTCTTAGTATTTACAATCACCATCATATAATTCTACCTCCAACAAAAAGCTTCCATCTTTCTTACAATAAATTTTATATAAATGATATACCATAATAACTTCAGCAGTGCTACAATAGTAAAAGAATATGCAAGAAAGATAAAAGTTAAAGGCTAAGATAATGCGCATAAAAGTTAATGATGAAATAGAACTATATTATGAAGTAGTAGGAGAAGGCGAACCTCTGATTATGGTTCACGGGAACAGTGAAGACCATACAATTTTCGATACCGCCTCTGAAATATTAGCCCAAAACTTTACCTGCTATCTTATCGACAGCCGTGGTCACGGTGAAAGTACTAAGACCAATAACCTTGATTACAGAATTATGGCAGAAGACATCAAGGCTTTTATAACCGCCTTAAATTTAAAAGGCTGTTCATACTATGGGTTAGCCGATGGTGGCATTATTGGTCTTATAGCAGCAGCAAAATATCCTGAACTTTTTAAAAATCTAATTATAAGTGGTGTGAATACTAATCCCAAAGGAATAAAACCTTGGACCTATTATGCTTTCAAAATATTCAACTTCTTTCACCCAACAGCAAGATTCCGCTTATTACTAGAACAACCCAACATTACCGATGAAGAACTAAAACAAATCAAATGCAAAACATTTGTTTTGGCAGGGAACCACGACTTAGTATTAGAAGAACATATTAAACATATTGCTTCTCAGATTCCAAATGCCAGCCTAAAAATAATAGACGGAGAAAGTCTTGGAAGCTATGTTGTTCATAGAGAAAAAATAGCCCACCTTATTACAGAATTTCTTCGTCCCGACTTAGTTCCACAGAAAACCACTGAAGAAAAAACAACTCCAGCATCTAAGTAATTATCATTTATTATCGTTTCAGAAGCAGAGAACCTGGCTTAAGAGTGGAAATAACTGTTTTATTATCATGACTAGCACAATTTCCAGCACAGCCCTGATGGTCTTCACCACAATCATGACCATCGTCATGATGATGACTGCATACTTTTTCTGGATCATAGGCCAATTTACCATTTAAATAATCGTTCACTTTCTGGTCGGCATTACCAACAACACCGCCAAATATTTCTATATTCTTTTCTGCTAACGCCGTTTTAGCACCACTTCCAATACCACCACAAATCAGCTTATTGACTTTATGATCACCTAAAAAAGCAGATAAAGCCCCATGACCACTGCCATTTGTGTTGACTACTTCAGAAGATACTATTTTATTATCTTTTATTTCATAAAGCTTAAAAGTAGAAGTATGACCAAAATGCTGAAAAATTTCACCATTTTCATAAGTAACAGCAATTTTCATTGTCTTTCTCCAATAATAATTTTAATTAATACCCAAGTTATAATATATTTGCATAAGAAACAACTAAAAATAAAAAAGCTCTTCGATATGAAGAGCTTTTTTATTTTTAAAATATTAATTACTTGCCTTGAATAGCATTCATTACTGAGTTAGCCCAGTTTTTAGCAGTTTGAGTACCTTCATTGCCGCTATAATGCAATCCATCTCCACCACTTGATGGATATTTAGTATACTGACGAGAATCAACAACAACGCCATCATACTTACCAACTTCAGAATTCAAAACATTATATAGCTTAGCTACCTGATTCTTATCCTGAGAACGGCTATCTGGCGGACCAACCCAAACAATCTTACAGCCAGCAGCTTTGGCCTTATCACAAATACTATCTATCTGACTTCTGATGCTTGATTCACTATAACCTACCATATTAGCACCAAGAGAAACAACCAATACACTTGGTTTATAGGTGTCAATCATATTCTGAAGCAGAGGAGTCTGCATTGGTGTTCTCCAGTCAGAAGGAGAAACAACCTTGCCATTTTCATCCTTTGAATAATAACCACATTTACCAACTGTTCCGTTCATAAACCAGGTCGGATTAGAACCAGCAACAGCTGTAGTGCTTACAGAAGCACCGGTTTGTCTCATTAAGTCATCTATAGCATGACCATAAACCCCAACAGAGTGAGAATCGCCGATATGAAGAACACGGCTATCAGGAGTAATTATTGGTCCACCGGAATTGCTACTATTGCTAGACGAACTAGAACTATCTGATTTATTGTTGTTATTATTATTGGAAGCAGATTTATTGTCGTTGTTGCTAGAATTATTATCTGAAGCAACATTAGAGTTATTATTGCCTGAATTTGAATTACTATCTGTAGGTGTTCTTGCTATAGAATCTTTATCAGAGTCTTTTTCAGATTCTTTAGTTGAACTACCTTCTTTACCAGGAATAGTTAAATTCCAACCAACTAGAATCAGGTTCGGATTACTTACTAATGAAGGATACTTATCTTTATTAAGTTCAACTATTTCAGGCCAACGGCTCATATCACCAAGCAATTTTCCAGCTATAGCACTTAAACAGTCTCCAGAGACAACAGTGTATTCTGTAGTTTTAATTTCTTTTTTTTCTTCTGTTTTTTCTGATTCTTCTGCTTTTGTTGATTCATCCTTTTTAGAATCATCAGAAGTAGTTGCTTTTTCATCTTTATCGTCAGAACTACTATTACCATCAGCAACCCATTTTTCGTAATCCTTAGATTCCTGACTACTACTATCTTCAGAGACAGTAATATCAGCAGTTTCTAACGAAGATTCAGATGCTGAATTAGAAAGATTAACATTGCTATCATCACTAAATGTTTCTGGACCTGCATATACAATAGTTGAAGCAAGTAACACAGAGAGCCCTACTCCAGCAATTTTTTTATACATTACACAACTCCATATAAATAATCTTGATTATTAATAATACTATAAAAAATGGAAAAAGTTTATAGTAAATACTTTTTATTTCTTATTTCTGTATAATAATCTGTACATTTAACTCTTTTTCTCTGGCAACAAAGCATTAGCAACAACACCAACAATAGAAGCCAGAGCCAAAGCAGTGAGTGTAACTTGAGTTCCAAACAGCTGAAAAGTTATACCATCAATACACTGCCCTCCCTGAACATTCCAGAACTTGAACCCAAGACCAGTTACAAGTATAAGTGCAGCTATAATCAAGTTTCTACTATCTGTAAAATCCACATGATTTTCAACTAAGTTTCTAATACCTATTGCAGAAATCATCCCATAAAGAATAAAAGAAACACCGCCAATAATAGAAGCAGGAACAGAACCTATAAGCTGTGCAACAACAGGACAGAAGCTAAGAATTATAGCATAACATGCAGCAATACGAACAACTTTAGCATCATAAACCTTACTTAATTCAAGAACGCTAGTGTTTTCACCGTAAGTAGTACAAGGAGGTCCACCAAACATACCTGAAATCGAAGATGCAATACCATCTCCCATCAATTCTCTTTCCAAACCAGGGTCTTCAAATAAATTTTTCCCTATAGTAGCGGAAATAGAAGAAATATTGCCGATTAGCTCAATAATAGTTGCAATAGCTATTGGAGCCATAATCATAATAGATTGCATATCGAACTTGGCAATAGTAAATTTTGGCACACTTACGAATCCGGAAAACCCTTGAGCAGCATACTGAGAAGCTAGTGTAAAATCTAATATAGCTTTTCCATCAGGATTCTTAAATCCTAAAAAATGGAATATCAAAGCAATACAATAAGAGCCTACCACACCCAAAAGAATGGGCAGAATCTTAATCATGCCTTTTCCCCAAATATTACAAATAATTATAATAGCAAGAGCAGTGCCTGCAAGATACCAGTTTGTTGATGCGCTCTGTACTGCAGAAGGAGCTAGTGACAAACCAATCAATATAATAATCGGACCAGTTACAACTGGTGGCAGATAGCGAATAACTCGTTTCATTCCAACAGCTTTCACTATTAAAGCCAAAATTAGATACAAAGTACCTGCAACAACTATACCGCCACAGGCGTAAGCCAATTTTTCTTCACCAGAAAGACCTTCATAAATTCCAGAATTTAAAGCGGCAACACTTGTAAACCCGCCCAAATAAGCAAAAGATGAACCTAAAAAAGCAGGAACCTTAAACTTAGTACAAAAATGGAAAAACAAAGTATTAACACCTGCAAAAAACAGGGTAACCTGAACAGGAACTTCCTTTAAACCGAAAAAAACAGCTAATAATATAGGAACCAGAATCGTGGCTCCAAACATAGCAAACATGTGCTGAAAGCCCAAAAGCAGAGTTTTGGGCCAACCAAGCTCTTTTACAGCATCACGAATGCCAACCTTAACACTTTCACTCATATAAAAATACCTTTCTCTAAAAAGAGTTATGTACACATTTTAACGCTGCAAAGATAATTCTCAAAGAAGAATTTATTGAAGAGAAAACCTCAATTCCAAAAAACAATTCATTTAATAAATAAAGATAATATCTTTTTTAATGAATTTTCTTCATTAATTCTATCTAAAATATATAAAATATTCTTTGGGGAACGAGCTTGTAATATGATTTTCGAAAAAGATTCAGACATTAAATCTGAAAAAATAATACTATTTATTAATTCTTCTTCATTTTCAAAATCAGGTAAAGAAATAAAAAGTTCATTTGAAGCACCTTCCAATGCTTTAATAATACCTTCTCTGTCTGAATATTTTAAAAATATACGTCTTAAAGCTTTACGTAATTCCTCAGAAATAAAAAATTCTATATTTGCTGAAATCTCAAATAAAGCTTGTTCCCTTAAGTCTTTTTTCAAAGAAAAAATATTTGCTAATTGAAGTCTGAGTTCATTTAACCTCTTCAATCTTATGACATCAACAAAGGGTTTTGCTTCTGGACCTAAATCAAAACATTTCTGTCCAGGAATATTGCTTTCAATTATTGTAGATTCAATTGGTTTTATTTCAACTAGTTCTGTCTTTAACTGAAAAATACTAGTCCTAAAATCTTCAATATTCTGCTTTATTTTTATCGAGGTACAGACATTCATCTCTTTTTCAAGGTTCTCATTACCTAAAAGCAAATCATCTAAACAACCATTTTCAATACTTATATTCAGTCTGGATTTTGTACGATTATTTATAATTTTTGCTATATTCTGCTGAGACATAACATAATCCATAAAATCTTCCCAACAGCAGTTTTCTTTAAAAGCTTTATTAATTATTAATTCTATTTCTATAAAATTCTTTAAATCTGTTGTAGTAGAATTAAATAAATTTAACTGCTCTACTCCAAATGCTTCTTCAGCAAAAAGTGTAGGTTGAGAAATAGATTTTTCTTTGAAATAACAATCAATATTTATAGAGTACAAAGGCTCATTTAAATAATTAAAATATCTATTATTATAACTGTATTTATTATTTTCATTTTTATTTATATTATCTAGAATACTAGAAAAGAAAGGCAGAATTCTACCATCATCAAACAATTCTGGTAACAACAAAGCTGTTCCGTTGTTAAATCGAAATAATACACGATATACAACCAGACGACCACAAAGATGATCCTTAATTTCAACAGGTTTTATTATTATTTCTAATCCAGAATTATGACAATTAAATACAGCCATTTATAAAAAACCTTAACAATAAGTCTCTTACTACAGACTATTCTAGTATTAAAAAATCTTTTAAACAAGTTATTATTATAATTAAAATAAAAGAAATACAGTTAAACTTTACATTTCATAATATATACCCTCTTTACAAATAATCATAACACTGATAGAATCCACCCAATCAAACTTTTTATTCGGAGCAATAAATGGAATATAAACATTACAGAAATTTACCAGACCAAACTGGTCATTACGGGCCCTATGGCGGATTTTATAACCTACCTAAGGAACTTGAAGAACAATTCAAAGAAATAACTCACGCTTATTTGACTATTTCTAAATCGCACAAATTCATTACAGAATTACGCTCAATAAGAAAACATTTTCAAGGTCGCCCCACCCCTGTATATTTTGCAGAACGCTTATCCAACATGGTTGGCGGAGCAAGAATATACTTAAAAAGAGAAGATCTTAATCATACTGGTGCACACAAACTTAATCACTGCATGGGCGAAGCTCTTCTTGCAAACTATATGGGCAAAAAGAAGCTCATAGCAGAAACTGGCGCTGGTCAGCATGGTGTAGCTACTGCTACTGCTGCTGCATATTTTGGCTTAGAATGCGAAATACACATGGGCGAAGT
>JAEEGL011079749.1_pt1 | contig 24318 bp, 18 predicted proteins | sample 9134231 | NCBI WGS metagenome assembly JAEEGL01 (sample SAMN16246548, study PRJNA631951) | gut metagenome | biome: gut microbiome; feature: rumen; material: fiber-attached | host: Bos | place: Iran: Karaj | collected 2018-10
ACCTAAGTTAGGTTCAAATACAGAAGCATTTGAGCGTGTTGTTGAAGCTATTAAGGCTGCAGGATATGTTCCTGGTAAGGATATCTGCTTAGGTATCGACGTTGCAGCTTCAGAATTCTATGATGCAAAGACTGGTCTTTATACATTAAAGGCTGATAAGGGTGAATTCAACTCTAAGGATATGGTTGATAAGTATTATATTCCTCTAACAGAGAAGTTCCCAATCGTAACAATCGAAGATGGTCTTGCTGAGGATGACTGGGAGGGCTGGAAGTATTTAACTGAGAAGTTAGGTAAGAAGATCCAATTAGTTGGTGATGACCTATTCGTTACAAATACTAAGAGACTTTCTAAGGGTATCGAGATGGGTGTTGCTAACGCAATCCTTATCAAGGTTAACCAAATTGGTACTTTAACAGAGACTTTCGAAGCAATCGAAATGGCTAAGAGAGCTGGTTATACAGCTATCGTTTCTCATAGATCTGGTGAAACTGAGGATACAACAATTGCTGATATCGTTGTTGGTACAAACGCTGGTCAAATCAAGACTGGTTCTGCATCAAGAACTGATAGAATTGCTAAGTACAACCAATTAATTAGAATTGAAGATGATCTAAATGGTCGTGGTCAATATAATGGTGTATCAGTATTCGCTGGTAAGAAGTCAATCTACTGTATAAAGTAATTTAAACAAAATTAAATAAGTGAGGAAACCACAAGTTTCCTCTTTATTTTGTAAAGGAGAAAGAAAATGATTAATGTTAACGATTTAAAGAATGGTGTTGTAATTGAATACGATGGAAAGCTTATGCAAATCGTAGAATTCATGCACGTATTACAAAACAAGGTAGCTTACGTTAGAGTTAAGATGAAGGATCTAAGAACTGGTACAGTTACTGAAACTGCACTTAAGGGTAGTGATTCTGCATTTAAGAAGTGCTTTATCGAAAGAAAGAGCATGCAATACATCTATAATTCAGGTGATTCATATGCATTCATGGATAATGAAACATATGAGCAAATTGAAATACCTGCTGAGCGTCTAGAGTGGGAGAAGAACTTCATGCTAGAGGGTAGTACTGTAAATGTCACTTTCTATGAAAGTGAAATCCTTGGTGTTTCATTAGATGATAAGGTTACTTTAGTAGTAGCTGAAACATCTCCTGCAGTTAAGGGTGATTCAACAAGCAAGAAGGATGCAGTATTAGAAACTGGCTTCCAATTAAAGGTACCTATGTTCATCGAAACTGGTGAATCAATCATTGTTTCAACAATCGATGGTACTTATGTATCTAGAGCTTAATTAAAAATTAATTTGCTTGAAATTTTCAATTTCATATTGTATAATTTCAAGCGATATAGCAACTTAGCCAAGCGGTAAGGCCCCGGACTCTGACCCCGGTATGCACAGGTTCGAATCCTGTAGTTGCTGCCATCTAAAAATTAGAGGACATTTTACTATAAGTAAGTGTCCTTTTTTTGTTTTATTTATTTTCTTATAAAAATATGTTAAAATAAAATATAAGATGTTCGTTATAAAAAATAATTATTATTAAAGGAGCGTGAGTTATATGAAAAAATTTAAGCTTTTCTTTGTCGTTTTTGCAATACTTACATCGTTTTCATTATTATTAATATCATGTGGTGGCGGTGGAGGTAATAGCCAATCAGGTAATGTTGGTAATACTTCATTAGTAATAAGCGATGGAACAAAAGAAGATACTTCTTTAAATTACACCTATAATTATGGTGATGATTTAACATTTATCAGTAATTTAAAGCTTTATATAGTTAATAATACTGATAAAACTAAAACAGAGCTAACTAAAGAACAATATTCCACTGTTAAGGTAACTTATATTGGTAAGGATGGCTCTACTAAAAATGATTTCCCTCGTTCTAATGAGAAATTAGATGTTGGAATGTATAGCTTTGAAATAAAATATGGAAGCTATAGCTCTTTATATGTAAATCTTGAAATTAAACAAATAGAGAGATCTGCCTATAATTTCACTATGGAATTTAGGACAAAGGATAATTATAATTTCCAAGCAGCCAAATTTGGTACATCAAGTATTGATGATAATAAATTAACATCTGAATATAAGGTAAAAGTAAAGGATCCTTCAGCAACTGGAGATAATCAATATGTTGATAAAAATAATTTAACAGGTATTTATTATTTAAAGGCTTCTGAATATTCAGATTTTAATGCCTTAGCTACGGATCAATTAAAACAAGAATATTTGGAAAACCATAAAGTTATTGCTATTGAATCCAATCAGGCGACATCAAGACAATTAACATACAATAATGATGGTCCAAGCTCTACAGAATTCTACATCAACACAAATGATTTTAATGTTAAGCCTGGAACATATTATTTATTTGCAGGCATAGCTGCAGGTAATTATAAGGCTTATAATACATATCCATCAAATAATACAAAGCTTGAAATTATCAAAAATGATTTAAAATTATCAGATATTATTTTTGATGAACAAGGAGAATATACAGCCGAAAGAATATTTGAATTATTAGACTTAAAGGCTTCATTTAATTATTCAAACACACAATTTAATCCTACAACAGAGGAATGGGATTATCATTATGGTGATATCACATTAGGTGAGATTGAAAAAAACAATGGAATTCATATGAACGATGATTCTGATTTTATAAATAGAATTAAAGTGAATCTATTGGGTTCAACTATTGGTATTTCAGGAGTTGGTGAATTTGAATTTGTTAATAAGACAAAGGCCGTAAATTCAAACACTGGAATTAATGGTGTATCAACTCAAAAGGTTCAATTTGCAGTATCAGAATATTATGTTGATTATTTTACAATTTCTGATACCTTTGATATTGAGCTTACAATTACAAAATGTAATGTAGATGCTCCATACATGGGTAAGTACATTGAGTATGAATATGATTCTAATACTGGAGAAACAACTGAAATTGAAAAAATAACAAATAGTTTTACCTATGATGCTAAGGAATATGATGTATTCAAGGGTCAAACTAGTGATGATGAATCTACAATTCCTGGATTGATTTCAAATTATGATGCTAAATTAATGGAATTAGTATCTGGTTATAATCAAAGTAAGGGAACAAATGTTGGTGAATATAAATTAAGAATTAAGCTTAAGGATAGTGTTAATTATACATTTGTTGAAGATGATACACAAACTTCTAGATATTATGGTGATACAAATAGAGAATTTGTATGGAATATCGATAAGGGTGAAAATCCTATAGATTTCAAATATACTTATAATGGAGTATCTTATGATGCAACTCAAGCATATGATTTAATATATGATAGAGATCATAAAACCATTGCAGTAGAAATCATTGATAGAGATAATATATTCTCAAATAGAAGAGTTAATTGGTCATTAGATCAAGATAATATGCCTGAAGGGGTTAATGTATCAATAGATACAACACAGCATGGATTAACAAATACTATTACATATAACGGAATAAATGATTATGGCTTATTTGATGGTAGTTTAGGCGTCATGCTGAATATTGTTGTAGAAGAAAGTGCTAATTATAAGGAAAGTGAATTACAGCCTTATATTAGTATAACATCAGGCTATACAGACCAAGAAATACAATCATTTATAGCTGATATTCCATCAACTAAAAATGAGTATGGAGTTTATTATAAGAATGGTATAGCTATCATTCATTCAAAAACTAATAAGACTGACCCGGATCATCCTATAGTTACATATTATGTGAGAAGTGAACTTTATCCACCTCAAGCAAGCTTAAATACATTAGGTGAATGGAAAATGTATTTAGGATATTATCCTGCAGATGATTCAGATAAGGAAATTTATGAAGTAACTACAACAAATACTGAATGGCAAATTCCTAATTATAATCCTGATGAGATGTCTTGGGCATTAAGTTTTAGAACAGAAATATATTATTTATTCATTCCAAATGACACATTATTACCTGCATTTAGAATTGATATAGATACAAATGATTTTGATAAATACATAATTCTTGATGATGATGAATTATTCTGTCAGGTTGAAAGAGGAACATATGATTCAACTACTCAAACATGGTCATGGGAAGAAATTAATGAATTCTCATTTGTTGATGCAACAGTAGGTGATACATTCTTCTATAGAGCTAAATTAACATCATTTACTTCTGGCACATGGGATATGTCATTATATGGCATTGATTCTAGTCTTAATGTAGATGCATACGAAAGAGTAGAAGAAAATGGTAATTATTATGTATATGTCAATGGCGTTAAAACATATGAAATGGATTCTTCAGGTACTACAGTTGCTATAAATGATAACAACAATGTATGCCTAGGAACATTCTTAAGCTATAATGATGGATATATTGCTGTAAATATTGATGAAAATACTTTCAAAACTGATGGAACATTATATGTCTATGATACTGATGACTATGTTCAAGTAACATCAGGAGAATTTAATGAATATGACACATATTATAGGAAAGGTTATTTAGAGTTAGATGCAATTAATTTCAGAATCGAAAATACATATAAATTATATGATTATGGTTATGGTGATCAAAATTATTTCAATAATCAGGATAATGATGTAACAAATGATTCTACTATAACATCAAATGCACAAGTTATTAAGACTGCTAACACAAGCATTGCATTTAGTCAAGCAGGTACATTATATTTATATTTTGCACTAGAATATAATGAAGCATTAGCGCAAGTTACATATGCTCATTTAGGAGGCTCATATACTCAAGATACTGCTCTATATGGTGAGCAAACATTAACAGTATATTCTTTGGAATTTGAAAAACAATAATATTTATATTATTGTTAGAGGTTTAAAAAATGAAAAAATTATTATTTGCAAGTCTAGCGATTGCTATAGCTGCATTATTTAGCTTGGCTGCTTGTACTAGTCAAGAAGTGTCAGAAGCTGAATTTATGGATAAATTAAATTCTTTGGAAGAAACAAATTATAATAAGGTAAGTGGAACATACGAAGATATAAGTTATTCAAATAACACTTTTAATAAAAATTATAATTTTACATTAACTTATAATAATAATGAGAATAAATGGAAATCTGATTTAGGAGCTATAACAAATACCCCAACGAATGAAGATGAAGTGAGAAAAGCACGTGCACAAGAATCTGCATTAGTACTTAATGAGATAAATAGTTACAAAGTTAAAAAATCAATTCCAGTTAGAAGATATTTTGCTACAGTTGATATTACTAGATGGCCATTTGATAGTTATATAAATTTTTATATTGGAAATGATTATAGAATTATAGGTGGTTCAGATAAGAATCACCCTAGAGAGGGCATTAATTATGATTCAACTTCAGGTGACGTGTTCATAGAATTAGGAATTATGATTTTCAACTCTAAAGGACTACTAGTTAGGTATGAACATGAGATTCAACTATCAAAGTACAATATGCATATTAAAAGAGTCTATACATATTCTTATTCATAGGATTTATTAGAATTTATTAATAATTTTTAAATTATTAATACAAAATTATAATTTGCATTAATTTATTTATTGTGATAAAATCACTAACGTAGAGGAACGATTTATGCAATTTGATAGAAGATATTTATTGTAGAAATCATTCAAATAATTATATTTTCAGGACTTAATTTTGCTAGCAACCTTCAAATGAAGGTAGTAGTGTACACTCAAATTACGTTGATATTGGTAGCAGAGAATAATCGTCTTTTGGAAGATGAGTCCTGTAAATATCTAGACCTTATGTACCATATAGAAGGATACTATAATTCCTTAGTGGTATTAGTAAGACAGGAATACAAAATATTCGAATACGAGCTAATATTAACTAATTTAAAAAACCAAAAAAAACGCTAAAATGAACTAATTAATGTACAAGTCTAGTTAATATTATTAGGCGAATGATTTCGTTTATCCTCTAAAAAACATAAACGTTACTAGGTGAAGAGTAGTAATTAAATTGTATAAACCAGTTGGTATCAGCACTTTAGAACAGTGCTGATATTTTATTTTATCTTGATTTTACTTAGTAAATAATCTATAATTTACATTGTTTTGGAGTGATTTAAATGATAGTAAATAATAATACAAATATTACTAGTGATGAGGCTTATTCATTATTAATAAAGAGCAGTAAATCAGAATATGCAAAGAAATATATATTTAATTCATTTGTTTTTATTGTTGGTATTCCAATTTTAGTAGTTGGACTTGTCACTAAGAATACTATGTATATTGTATTTGGAGCTATATTTGTTGCTTTCTCATTAGTATTATGTGGATTCAACACAGTATCAATGATCAAGATACCTAAAATGGTTAAGGAAAAGAATGCTGAGGTATGTGAATATGGTATTAGCTATTCATATCGCTTTAAGGAGCATTCAGTTATATTAATAGCTAAATCTAATGATAGACAAACTAAATATGAATATAGCTATACTACGTTAAAAAGAATAACTGAATATAGTGATAAATACCAATTAAGATTCCAGGATAGCCTAACTTTATATGTATATAAAAGTGGCTTTGAGAATCAAAAGATGGAGGAATTCTTTAGAAAGAATATCTCTACATCTAAGAAAAAGATTAAATTAAAAAAATAATTAAGAAAAATGTTCAATTTTTTATTGAATATTTTTTTTAAACTAGTATAATGTTTTATGTCAAACAAAAATAGGAGGCAATATGGACAAAAATATAACTAAAAGAGTAAATTGCTTATCTACTAAAATAAAAAGAGAAATAACCAATTTATCATCTATTTCCTCAGTTGATGATTTATCTGGTGTAAATAGCTTTATCATTGTTTATATTTATAAAAATAATGATGTATATCAGAAGGATATCGAAAGAGAATTTGGTATCACAAGATCAACTGCGTCTAATATCATTTCCCTAATGGAAAAAAAGGGATATGTAAAAAGAGAAAGTGTATCTGATGATGCTAGACTAAAGAAGATTGTATTAACTGATGTTGCTATAAAATATTGTGAGAATTTCTTAAATGATCTAGATAAGCTAAATGAAGATTTATCTTATGGATTAACTAAAGAAGAGATATCTAATTTTATTTTGACAATAAATAAAATAGAAAATAATTTATATAGGAGGCAGGAAAATGCTAAAGGTATTAATGAAAAGCATTAAGGGCTATGTAAAACCAAGTATATTATCTATTGTATTCATTGTATTTGAGGTTGTTCTTGAATGTGCTTTACCATTCATTACAGCAATGCTTGTAGACCAAATGAATGATAGAGATATAACAAAATTAATAATTATAAGTGTAATATTAGTAGTATTAGCTATGCTATCACTATTATGTGGATCACTTGCTGGTATGTTCTGTAGTAAGGCATCTGCAGGATTTGCTAAGAATCTTAGAAGAGATATGTATGAAAATATAACTAAATTTTCATTCTCAAATATTGATAGATTTCAAGCATCAAGCCTAGTTACAAGAATGACTACAGATGTTACAAATGTTCAAATGGCATATATGATGATAATTAGAACAGCTATTAGATCACCACTTATGATTGCATTCTCAATTGTAATGTCATTTATTATTTCACCTGATTTAGCTTGGATATTCGTTGTAGTAATGCCATTACTTGCATTCGCAATAGGCTTAATTATGTATTTTGCAATGAAAATCTTTAGAAGAATATTCAAGAAATATGATGCACTTAATGATTCAATTAAGGAAAATATTGATGGTATTAGAGTAGTAAAGACTTTCGTTAGAGAGGATTATGAAATTGAAAAATTTGATAAGGCAGCTTCAGGCTTAAAGAAGGATTTCACTAAGGCTGAAAGAATAGTAGCATTTAACGCACCTGCAATGCAGTTTGCCGTAAATGCATTAATGATTTTAATGCTTGCTTTAGGCTCAATATTAATCGTTACTAATTCAGAATACTTAGGATTAAATTCAGATGGTAATAAGGTATATTTATTTAATAAAATATCTGTTGGTCAATTCCAAAGCTTAACTACATATGGCTTCCAATCATTAATGGCTTTAATGATGTTTAGTATGGTTATATTAATGATAGTTTTAGCATACGAGTCATCAAGAAGAATTGTAGAGGTATTAAGAGAGGTACCTAATTTAACTAATCCAGAAAATCCAGTATATGAAATAGCTGATGGTAGTGTTGAATTTAAGAATGTTTCATTTAAGTATTCACATGATGCAGAAAGAAATTCACTTGAGAATATTAATTTAAGTATTAAATCAGGTGAAACAGTAGGTATTATTGGTGGTACAGGTTCAAGTAAGACTACATTAGTTAATTTAATTTCAAGATTATATGATACAACTGATGGTGATGTATATGTTGGTGGTAAAAATGTTAGAGAATATGATCTTGAGACATTAAGAAATAATGTTGCCGTAGTATTACAAAAGAATTTATTATTTGCTGGTACTATTGCAGATAACTTAAGATGGGGAAAAGAGAATGCTACACTTGATGAAATCAAGCATGCATGCCATTTAGCCTGTGCAGATGAATTTATAGAGCAGTTCCCAGATGGATATGATACTCATATTGATCAGGGTGGATCAAATGTATCTGGAGGACAGAAGCAGAGATTATGTATCGCAAGAGCACTACTTAAGAGTCCTAAGGTATTAATACTTGATGACTCTACAAGTGCAGTAGATACTAAAACTGATTCTATTATTAGAAAGGGATTTAAAGAGTTTATCCCTGAAACAACTAAGATTATTATTGCACAAAGAATTTCATCTATTGAGGATGCTGATAAGATTATCGTTATGGATAACGGTATGATTAATGGTATCGGTACTCATAGTGAGCTACTTCATAATAATGAGATTTATAAGGAAGTATATTATTCTCAAAATAAGGTAGGTGATACAAATGCCTAGGATGAATATGAGACCTGCAAAGAAGCAGTTTGATAGAAAGAAAACTTTATCTAGATTATTAAAATATTTGTATCATACATATCCAGTGAGATTTGTATTAATATTTATTGGAATAATATTAACATCTATTGGAAGCTTAGCAGCAAGTGTATTTATGGCACAAATTATCGATAATGTAATTTATGCTGGTATCGAGACAGGCTTTGATAGTGTTAAGGGTACATTAATTACATTATTAGTATCATTAGGTAGTATTTATTTAATTGCAATATTAGCATCCTTAGCTTATCAGCAAATGCTATGTACAGTAACACAGGGTTTCCTATATCAAATGAGAACAGATATGTTTAAGAAGATGGAAAAGCTTCCTATTTCATATTTTGATAGAAATGCTCATGGTGATATTATGTCAACATATACAAACGATGTTGATGCTGTAAGACAGCTAATATCACAGAGCTTACCTGGTATTATTCAAACATTATTTACTGTAACTATATTATTTGGTGTAATGCTATATTATAGTATTTGGCTAGCAATAGCAGTATTATTTGCCGTATTCTTTATTTTCTCAGTTACTAAGCGTGTTGGTGGAGGAAGTGCAAAATACTTCATTAAGCAACAAAAGAGTGTAGCTGAGTGTGAAGCATTTATCGAGGAAATGATGAATGGTCAAAAGGTTGTTAAGGTATTCTGTCATGAGGAGAAGTCAAAGGCTGATTTTGAAGTATTAAATGAGAATTTAAATCATAATGCTTATAAGGCTAATGCCTACGCAAACATGCTAGGACCTATCATTCATAATATCGGTAACGTATTATATGTTATTGTTGCGATTATCGGTGTAGTATTAGTTGTTAATGGAGCACCTAACTTCAGCTTAAGAGGCTTTGGTACAGCTGATGATGTAGTATTTACAATGATTCCTGCTGGTAATATGGGTGTTGCCTTAACTATGGGTATTGCAATTACATTCCTTGGAATGTCTAGACAATTTGCTAACTCATTTAACCAAATATCTATGCAAATAAATTCAGTAGTTATGGCCTTAGCTGGTGCTGATAGAATATTTGAACTATTAGACCAAAAGGAAGAGGAAGACCAAGGATATGTTACATTAGTAAATTGTAATATAGATGAAAATGGTAATATTATTGAAACTGATAAGCATACAGGTCATTGGGCTTGGAAGCATCCACATGGTGATGGTACATTAACATATACTGAATTAAAGGGTGATATTAGATTCTTCGATGTTAATTTCGGATATTATCCAGATAAGATAGTATTACATGATGTTTCTATTTATGCAAAGCCAGGACAGAAGATTGCTTTCGTTGGTGCTACAGGTGCTGGTAAAACAACTATTACAAATCTAATCAATAGATTCTATGATATTCAAGATGGTAAAATTAGATATGATGGTATCAATATTGAAAAGATTAAGAAGAGTGATTTAAGAAGAAGTATTGGAATAGTACTTCAGGATACTAACCTATTTACTGGTACAGTTAAGGATAATATTAGATATGGTAAGCTAGACGCTACTGATGAGGAAATCTATCAGGCAGCTAAGATTGCTAATGCATATGATTTCATCACAAGACTTCCTGAAGGCTTTGATACAATGCTTACAGGTAATGGTAGCCAGCTATCACAGGGTCAAAGACAGCTAATATCTATCGCAAGATGTGCTATCGCAGATGCTCCTGTTATGATTCTTGATGAAGCTACATCTTCAATTGATACCAGAACAGAGGCTTTAGTTTCTAAGGGTATGGATGGTCTAATGCATGGTAGAACTGTATTTGTAATTGCACATAGATTATCTACAGTTCAAAATAGTAATGCTATTATGGTATTAGATCATGGTAGAATAATTGAACGTGGAGACCATGATGTATTAATTCAAGAGAAAGGTACATATTATCAATTGTATACAGGTGCATTCGAGCTTGAGTAATTTAGATTATTTAAAGAAGTATAAATTATTTATTGTTGATTATGATGGAACATTACTTGATTCAATGGGTATGTGGAGTAAGCTACTTTCAAATTTCTTAAAAGATGAAGGTATTAAATTTGATGTTGATATCGATGAGATTGCTAAAGAACAAACAAATCATGAAGCAGTAAAATATATGAATGAGCATTATTTTAAGGATTTAACATTTGATGAGCTTGCAAATAAGATGTATTCATATGTTAGAAAAGAGTATGTTAAGCAAGTATTAAAGCCAAATGCTACTAAGCTTCTTACTGAGCTTAAGAAGCATGGTAGAGTTGTATTATTCTCAGCAACAGCTATAGAATTATTAAATGATTCGTTCAAAACAAATAATGTAAATGAATATTTTGATTATATATACTCAGCTAGTGATTTAGGTACTACTAAAACTAATGGTGTAGGCTATGAGGTAATCATAGATTATGAAAATGCCAAAAAAGAAGAAGTATTAGTAGTAGAGGATGTTTATCATGGTATTGAAGGTGCTAAATCTAAAAATATTGATACACTTGCAATATATGATAAGCAAAAGCATTGGGATGATATTAAAAAAATATCTACCTACAATCTAGTATTAGAAGAATTATAAAAATAAGCCATTGGGGTTTCCAATGGCTTTTTAAGTGCAAAGAAAAAGCTAAGAATTAATCTTAGCTTTCTTTCTCCTTTTGAGGATTGATATCCATAAATATAGGTATTACTATAGGCTTTCTATCTGTTTTATGATAAATAATCTTAGATAGCTCCTCTGATAAATCATGCTTTAATAAATTTAGGTTAACTAGCTTCATTTCCTCAAGCTTAGCCTGAATATATTTCTTTGTTTCATCTACGAAGTATTTAGTTAATTCCTCACTATCCTTCATATAGATGAATCCGCGTGATACAACCTGAGGCTCAATAGGTAATGTTTTATTTTGAGTATCTATCGTAATGATAAGTGCAAACATACCATCCTCAGATAATGCCTTTCTCTCTTTGATTAGATGAGAAGATATATCACCGATACCAGAAGAATCAATATATACATCACCACTAGTTACGTGGCCTGCAAATCTAGCACCATGATCATTTATGGCAACCATATCACCATTTTCTAGAATAAATGTATTTTCAGGTAATACTCCAGTTTCAATTGCTAAATCAGCATGAACTCTTTGCATACGATATTCACCATGAATAGGAATAAAGTACTTAGGCTTTAATAATGTTAGCATCAATTTTAATTCGCCCTGTGAGGCATGTCCTGTAGTATGCGTATCAGCGATAGGAGAGTGAGTGATTATATTAGCACCCTTTTTAAACAATTGGTTAATTGTTCTATTAACTCCCTCTTGGTTACCTGGAATTGGGCTTGAAGAGAAGATTATTGTATCACCAGGAATTAGCTTTATAACTCTATGTGATCCATTAGCAACTCTTGATAATGCAGCAAGTGGCTCACCCTGTGATCCCGTACATAATAGACATAATTCCTCAGGCTTATAATTATCGATAGTAGAAGAATCGATAATTGTACCCTTAGGTGCTTTGATATAACCTACCTGTTGACCAACCTCAATTGTTTTTTCCATTGATCTACCAAATATTGCAACCTTACGATTAGTTTCTACACAGGCTTCAATTATTTGTTGTACTCTAAACATATTTGATGCGAATGTCGCAACGATAATTCTGCTTTCAATTCTTTTGAATAAGTCCTTAATAGAATCACCGATTTTTCTTTCACTATCAGTAAATCCTTCTCTTAAGGCATTAGTAGAATCGGCAAGAAGACATAATACGCCTTCCTCACCTAAATTAGCAAGCTTAGCATATTCAGCACTTGGTCCAACTGGAGTTAAATCAATCTTAAAGTCTCCAGTATGAATAATTGCACCAAGCTCTGTCTTAAATACAATAGCGAAGGTATCTGGTATAGAGTGGTTTACTCTTACGAATGATACATCAATTCCTCTAAATTTGTATTCAAAATGGCTCTTGAATTCTACAATTTGAGTTCTATTCATTAAATCAGGATAATCCTCTAGCTTATTTTCAATTAAATCAACTGTTACACCTGCGGCGTAAATCTTTGGTATTCTAACCTTCTTTAGTAGGAAAGGTATACCACCGATGTGATCTTCATGTCCATGGGTAATGAATAATCCAATAATTCTATGCTCATTTTCCTTTAAAAACGTGAAATCAGGTATAACGTAGTCTACTCCAAGAAGATGCTCGTCAGGGAACAATATACCGCTATCCACAATAAAAAGTTGCTCGAGATAATCGATACAATACATGTTCTTACCGACCTCACCCATACCTCCTAAAGCGAAGATACCTATATCAGTACGGCTTTTTAACTTGTCCATATTTCCTCCTTTATAGTGTAAATGAAAAATATATCGAATATAATATACCATAATATAATTCAAATTTCAATTTAAACAGTACTTTTTATTTATAAATTATGTATATTATGTTAGAATAAATAAAATGTACTATACGATTTTTATAATGGAGATGATTTACATGGATAAGAATTGTTTTGAAGCATTCAATGCATATGAATTAGCTGCGAATAAGGGTGATGCTGATGCACAGTTTTCGCTCGGTGAATGCTATTATTTAGGACGAGGTGTGACAGAAGATTGCGAAAAAGCTTTTTATTGGTTTTTAAAATCTGCAGAGCAAGGTAATCTAAAGGCACAAATTAATGTTGCCAAAGCCTACGAAATAGGAAGAGGAGTTGAATTGGATTTAGAGAAGGCTTTTTATTGGTTTTTAAAGGCTGCTAATCAGGGTGATCCTAAGTCTCAGAATTCAGTTGGTTTTTGCTATGAATTTGGCATGGGTGTAAATATAGATAAAGAGAAATCTCAATTTTGGTATGAGGAAGCACGTAAAAATGGCTATAAACCGGGCTAATAAATCTAAAAATTTATTTTTAGATGTATATTTACGTAAGTTTGTGATATAATTATCAAGTGTTTTGGAGGAGTATTATGAAAGCTAGTAATATGTTAATTTCAACACTTAAGGAAGCACCTCAAGAGGCTAAAATTGCATCACACGTATTATTATTACGTGCTGGTATGATTAAGAACGAGGTTGCAGGTATTTATAATTATTTACCATTCGGCTTAAGGGTTTTAAATAAAGTAGAAAAGGTTATTAGAGAAGAAATGGATAATTCTGGTGCTATTGAAATTTTATGTAGTGCCATTCAACCAAAGGAATTATGGGTAGAATCTGGAAGATGGATGAAGTATGGTCCAGAGCTTATGAGATTAAAGGATAGACATGAAAGAGAATTCTGTTTAGGTCCAACTCATGAGGAAGTATTTACATCTATGGCTAGAGAATTAATCAAGAGCTCTAAGCAATTACCTATAAATATGTATCAAATTCAAACTAAGTATCGTGATGAATTAAGACCAAGATTCGGCTTAATGCGTGGTAGAGAGTTTATTATGAAGGACGCTTATTCATTCGATAAGGATGAAAAGGGTCTAGAGGTAAGCTACCAAAACATGTATGATACTTATTCAAGAATATTCACAAGATTAGGATTACATTTCCAACCAGTTTTAGCTGATACAGGTAATATTGGTGGTAATGGTTCTCATCAATTCATGGCTTTATCAGAGGTTGGTGAATCTGAAATAGCATATTGTGATGCTTGTGGATACGCAGCCGATGTTGAGAAGGCTACAACAAAGCTAGATGGCTATAAGGGATTACCAGAGGGTAATATTGAAAAGATATATACACCTAACCATGGTACAATTGAAGAATTAAAGGAATTCTTAAACATGGATCCTCGTAATATGACTAAGACATTAGTATATCATGATTTTATGAATGAAAAATTCGTAATTGCAATGGTAAGAGGAGATAGAGAAATTAATACTATAAAGCTAGTTAATGCAATTAATTCAAATGAGAATTATTTAAGATTAGCTACAGATGAAGAATTAGTAAGCTTAGGCTTCGTTAAGGGATTCTCTGGTCCTATAGGTCATGAGGATTATGAAATCTATGTAGATTACGAAATTGAAAATATGACAGGCTTCCTTACAGGTGCTAATGAAAAGGATTATCATATTACAAATGTAAAATATGGTAGAGACTTTAAGGGTATCCTATGTGATTTAAAAACAGCTGCTAAGGGTGATTTATGTCCTATTTGTGGTAAGCCACTTCAACTTGAAAGAGGTATTGAGGTTGGACAAATATTTAAGCTTCAAACTAAGTATTCACAAGCAATGAACTGTGTATACGTAGATGAAAAGGGTAATAATGTTCCAATGGTAATGGGCTGTTATGGTATTGGTGTAACAAGAACATTACAATCAATCGTTGAGCAATATCATGATGAGGCTGGTATTAAGTGGCCACTTAATGTAGCTCCATACCATGCAGTAGTTGTACCTATCAATTATAATGATCAGGAACAAAAGAGACTTGCAGATGAAATCTATGCTGAATTAAAGAAGAATAATGTTGAGGTTATTCTTGACGATAGAGATGAGCGTCCAGGCTTCAAATTTAAGGACTGGGAGCTAATTGGTATTCCTTATATGATCGTTTGTGGTAGAAGATCAAATGAGAATATCGTAGAATTTAAGCTAAGAGCAACTTTAGAAAAGACAGAGCTTGCTAAAGAAGATGCAATCTCTAGAATTGTTACAGACGTTAATAATATTTAATCAATTAAGATCAACTTTATAAGAGTTGGTCTTTTTTCATGCCGAATACAAACGTAAATATACCGAATACCTCATATCTATATACAATAAAAATCTCTTTGCTATAATGTAGCTGAAATGAGGTTGATATATATGGAAATCATAAAAGTAAATGGAATTTCAAAAAATTATAAGGATATAAAAGCTTTAAAGAATGTATCTTTAACAATTAAAAAGGGTGAGCTATATGGCCTACTTGGAGTTAATGGTGCTGGTAAAACAACATTAATTAAAATATTAACTGGATTATGTAAGGCTACATCAGGTGATGCGATAGTAGATGGACATCCACTATCTGAAATGCAGGAAATAAAAAAGATTGTAGATGTATCACCACAGGAAACTGCAGTTGCTGGTAATCTAACAGTTTTAGAAAACCTAAAATTCTTCCAGGAGCTATATGGTACAGTTGATAAGGAATACTTAGAGGAAATCCTTGATAAGATAGGCTTATCAGAGGTTAGAAGACAAAGAGCTAAAACACTATCTGGTGGCTATCAAAGAAGATTATCAATAGCTATAGCATTAATGAGTAAGCCTGAAATATTATTCCTTGATGAGCCTACATTAGGACTAGATGTTATCGCAAGAAGAGAGCTATGGAAAATAATAAATGATTTTAAAGGTAAAATTACTATAATACTAACATCACATTATCTAGAAGAAATAGAAGCACTATGTGATAGAATATCAATTTTATCTAAGGGTAATTTATTAATGGAAGGTACTATTCCTGAGATAAAGGAAAGAACTAATGAGACATCCTTTGAGGAAGCGTTCATTAAGGTTGTAGGAGGTATGGAAAATGAGTAAGTCACTAATTTTTGCTAAAAGAAATTTGATAGAAATGGTTAGAGATCCACTACTATATATTTTCTGTGCTGGATTTCCTATTGCATTATGCTTAATGTTTCAAATAATTCTAAAGTATGCAGGAGGACATACACCAGTATTTGAGGTTAAATCTTTAATTCCAGGACTTATGATGTTCTCATATTCATTACTAATGCTAATGAGCTCATTATTAGTTTCTAAGGATAGAACTACAGCATTCGTAAAAAGATTATTTACATCTCCTATGAAAACAAAGGATTATTTAATTGGTTATTTTATTCCATATATCCTAATTGGAATTGTTCAATCAATTATTTGTATTATTCTAGGATATATATTTGGAGCCACATCAGGAACTGGATTCGTAAACTTTGGTAGAGCATTATTATTAATTCTTGAAATGCTACCAATAATGACGATAAATATTATGATTGGTATGATATTTGGTACAATTTTAAATGATAAAAGTGCTCCAGCATTTTCATCAATATTCATTTCATCATCAGGAGTATTAGGTGGTGCTTGGATGCCAATTGATACTATGGGTGACTTTGAAAAATTCGCACAGTTCCTACCTTTTTATCCACCTGTATATTTAGGTAGAATAATAACTGGTGCTAATCACACATTACCAGATAATATGGGTAATCCAGTAATCTATACACTTGGTGATAATGGTTGGATTCATATTTTAGTATTAAGCTTATATTTTGTAGGTGTTTTAGCCTTAACATTAGTATTCTTTAATAAAAAATTAAAAAGTGATAAATAATATGGTATAATATTTCATAGGTGATTTACTATGAAATGTTATACATATATTGAAAAAGATCATGATGAAATGGTCATTATTTACGCTAAGGAAAGAACTGAGCTAGTAAGCGAAATTGAAAATCTAGTACTATCAAATAATATTTCCTTAACAGGTGTATATAATGATGAAATTATTAAATTAAACCCATTAGAAATATGCTGCTTCATATCAGAAAATAATAAGGTCTTTGCCATAATTGATAATAAAAAATATCAGATAAAGCAAAGACTTTATCAGCTTGAGGAGCTTGATTTTAATACTTATTATGTTAAAATCAACCAATCTTGCTATGCAAATATTAAAAAAATAAAGAAATTTGAATCTACAATTGGTGGATCATTAAAGGTAATATTCCAAAATAATTACGTAGATTTTATCGCAAGAAGAGAATTAAAAAATGTAAAAGAAAGGATGGGTCTATAATATGAATAAATATGTAAGAAGCTTTCTGCATAGGGGCCTAATCTTTTCTGGATTAGGTCCTGTAGTTGCAGGAATAGTATATTTAATATTAGAATTATCTCATGTAGAAATAAAAATAAATGGCTTTGATTTATTCTTAGCTATTATCACAACCTATATTATTGCCTTTGTACAAGCTGGATCTAGTGTTTTTAAGGAGATTGAAACCTGGGGTATGGCAAAGCAGGTATTATTTCAAATGACATCTATTTATGTAGTATATTTTGTTGGTTATTTAATCAATCACTGGATACCATTTAACTGGATTGTCATAGTTATTTTTACTAGTATATTTGTTGCTACATTTTTATCTATTTGGTTTACAGCCTATTTCATATCAAAAAAAGTATCAAGGAAATTAAATGAAAGATTGTTAATTGAAAATGGAGGAAATGAAAATGAATGATATTGAGGAATTAAAAAAGGCAATTGATGAAAGTAATAATATCGTAATATTTTCAGGTGCTGGATTATCTACTAATTCAGGAATACCAGATTTTAGATCCGCAAGTGGTATTTATAACCAAAAGCTAAAATCAAGATTTACTCCTGAGGAAATAATATCTCATAGCTTTTTCTTTGAGCACACTGAGGATTTCTTTGAGTTTTATTTTGACAAAATGGTATATAAGGATGCTAAGCCTAATAGTGCACATATATTCTTTGCAGAACTTGAAAAGAAGAAAAATGTAACTGTAGTAACTCAAAATATTGATGGACTACATCAGCTTGCTGGTAGTAAAAATGTAGTGGAGCTACATGGCTCAATAATGAGAAATTATTGTCAAAAATGTAATAAGTTTTATACTCTAAATGATTTAAATACAAAAGGTATTCCGAGATGTAGCTGTGGTGGAATAATTAAGCCTGATGTTGTATTATATGAGGAATCATTAAATGAAAATGATATCAATAGAGCACTTGCTGCGATAAGTAATGCAGATTTATTAATCGTTGTAGGAACATCACTTGTTGTATATCCTGCAGCTGGCTTTATCAGATATTTTAGAGGTAAAAACTTAGTATTATTAAATAAATCTGAAACATCATATGATGGTATAGCAAATATAGTTATCCATGATGATGTATGTAAGGTAGTAGAAGAATTAGAGAAGCTAGATTAGTCTAGCTTTTTAAATTTGTATAAATTAATAATTCTATTGTATAAAAACTATGCTATAATAATTTTATAGTTTGAATTCGAGGTGGTTACATATGAAAATTGGAAAGAAATTAACCTTTTTAGGATTAGCTGTATTAGGTACAGTTTCTTTAGCTTCATGTGATTTAGCTAAATATATTAGTGATTTTGCAAATGGTGTTACAGGTGAAAGAAGTCTTGAATATACTCAGGTTATTCCATCTAGTAACCAACCATCAGCTACAGTACCATCTCAAATAACTTCAACTACCACAAATAAATATAATCCAACAACTACGACTACAACGAATAAATATAATCCAACTACAACGACAACAACATCCAGATATAGTACAACAACTTCGACTAAAAAAGATTATACTATAAGATATAGTTCATATGTTGATGGAATGCTTGACAATTCTTTAATGAGTTATAATGATTATACTGTTGGTGGATATGCTAAATATCCTGGTTACTATAGCTATCCAAATTTAGTATTTGAGGGATATTTTGAAGATAGATATTCTCATATTCCATTTGATTATACAAAACCAGTATATGAGGATAAAATTGTGTATGCTTTATTCCACTCAATACAAAGTACATATTATTATAAATATGAGACTGACTCTACAAATCTTTTTTCATTTGATAAAAATGCTGGAATGGGAATTCAAATTGGAACAGGCTTTGATAGCAATACTCCAGTTATCAAGGTTTCAAGTGACAATAATTTATACGTTGATTCGAGAGGCTTATATCTATATTCCTCAAATGCCACTATAGATTTAGGTAGCATAAATAGAACAAAAAAAGGTATATTTGATATAACATTTGATGTTGTTTTTGACGCTATGGCTGGTGAAACATTCTTCTCAATTGTTGGTGATAGTAGTAAAGTAACAGGTAAAGATGTTTTTGGACTATATACATCAGGTGGAATGTTAAATTATAAGTTGGATGGTGGAAGTAATATTTCAACTAATTATTCGATGTATACTAATATTACATATTCATTCCATATTCAGGTTGATATGAGTAAAGGATATTTATATGTCGACAATGGATGGGGAGAAAATCTTATAGGATGCTTTGTTGAAATTAATAGTATCTATGGCCTAAAATTTACAAGTAAAGCTACCGGTGCTACCCCAAAATCTATCAATAATATAGCAGTGAATTATTATAATTACTATTAATACAAAGAGGCTATCAAAGCCTCTTTTTTACTATCAAAATGATATGCATTATATCTCAATAAATACCATATTCTAATTGCCATAATATAAATATTATGGTAAAATATTTTTAATAATACTAAAATTTTAGGAGAAAAATCGATTATTAAATTTATATAAATACAGAAAATTCTTTTTTTTACACTAAAATTTTAGATTTATATCATAAATGATATAACCCAAATTCACATTGTGAGGTGCTTAGTTTATGCTTAAATACCAAAATTTATTAAATCAATTAAGCCTAGAAGAAAAGGTTAAATTGATTACTTCAAATGAAAGGATTAAAAACCAGCAAATTGAGAATTATGAATTCCCAACCATTGGCTTTATTGATAGCCTAAGGGATATTATTGATTCTCATATTACTCCAAGCTTCAATTCATTAGGTAGTGTTTATGACACTAAGCTAATAGAAGAATATGGCTATGAGATTGGTAAATACTTAAGAAGTATAAAATTCGATAAGATAGTTAATATTCCTATTAACCCAATATCTGATAATAACACTGAGGCGTTTTCTTCGTCACGCCTTGTTTCAGCACGATTAGGATCTCATCTTGCTCGTGGTATTGAAAATGGTGGTCATTTAGCAGCATATTCTAAATTACCTGGGCTAAAGGGTATTAATTTAGATAGCTACTTTAACGATGATCTATATTCATTCAAGGTAGCTTTTTCTGATTACAAGCCTTTCTCATGCTTAATTTCTTCATCAGATGCCTTAGATACTGTATCAGGTGATTATGGCTACAATGGATTAAAGGTTGTACTTGCTAAAAATGATGATGATTTTAAGAATTCAATTAACCATAAAGCAACACTAAGCATAAATGAAAATAATAACAATGTTGAATTAATTTTAGAAGCAGTAGAAAACTATGAAAAGCTAAAAAGACAGCTTGCTAAGGATGAAATCACAAATGATGTATTAACGTCTGCAGTAAATAGTGGTGAAGCTATCAATCCATATTCAATCGATGAGATGCTTGATGAATTACTTGATAAGCTTGCAAAATTTGAAACAATTAAAAATGAAAATGTTGAATTTAATTTAGATAAGCTAAATGAGATTGAATATAGAATTGCTCAAGGTAGTGTAGTTTTACTAAAGAATGATAACAATATCCTACCATTCAAAAGAGAAAATACAGTTTCATTCATTGGTGATCAATTATTCCATCCAAAATTCAATACAGATAGGGATGTTGAAACAAATATACTTAATATAATCGATAGCTATCATCTTGAAACAAGAGGTATAGGTCATGGTTATATTAAGGGTCATCCATTTTCTGAGGATGTATTTGAAAAGGCAGTAAATCTAATTGAGGGTACTGAATATTCATTTATTTTCCTTGATACAGAGAATAATGAAATACCTGAGGAGGAATTAGAATTCTTAAATAGAATTGCTCCATACAAGGAAAAGACAAAAATTATTCCTGTTTTATATACAAATTCATTTGTTGATATAACACCACTTTTAATATTTGATGCGGTTGTATTAAATATGGGTGATTCACAGTCTATGATTCATGCAACATTTGATGTAATAACAGGTAAATATAATCCAACTGGTAGATTACCATTTGCGATTAAGAGTGATCCATTCGATAAATTCTTTAAATCAAATAACAATCTAATTTATCCACTTGGCTATGGTCTAAACTATTCTAAATTTAATTACACATCAATCACAATTGATAATGGTGGAATAATACTTGCTGTAACAAATAATTCTAATCTTCCTGGTACTGATAAGCTATTCTTTACATCAGAATATTTATCAGGTGAAAAGGAAAATAACATAATAAGAGATTTCATTACACTTGATTTAGAGCCACATGAATCTAAAATTGTAGAATTCAAATTTAATTTTAATTCATTCAGTGTTTATTTACCTGACAAGGATGAAACAGTTATTAGAGAAGGAGAATATAAGGTACAGCTTCTTACTGATTTCAATAATGTATTAAGTGAAAAGGTATTATCACTTAAAGCATTATCAAGTAAAGAGGTAACTGCAGTAGAGCTTGATAGAGCATACGATAATTTGGATGATTCATTAAAGGATTTCGTATCAGATGTAAAGCCTAAGAGAATGGTACCTTTAAAATACAAGGTTTTAGGTCTTTTATTAATTACAGCATATTTAATCGCAATGCTATTAGTTTGGTTTTTCTTCAATGATAACCAATACGCTATAATTGCAATACTTGCAGTAATTGGTGTGATTGTAATATTTGACATAATTGTTTTAATCGTTATCTCTAAACGCTCTAAGCAAATAGATGATCCAAAGGTTGATGACCTAAAGGATGTTATTAATAGTATGAAAACATTCGATACTATTTCACATCAAACCTATAAGGAGCCAATTCCTGATATCGAGGAGGAAGAGCCTGAAGAGGAGATTGTTGAAGAAGAAATAGTTGAGGAAGCTGAGCCTGAAAAAGAGGTTATCAAGTATGTATATGATGAATTTGGTGAGGTAATTGAGGATAATCTAGAATATACTGATGATTCATCATTTGAGGATATAATTAATGACTTTGTTCAATTTGCATTAAATAATAATCTAATCATTGAAATACAAGAGGCTAGAGAGCTATTCGCTTCATTGATGTCATCTAATCTCATTTTAGTAAATAATAAGACAGATGAACTAAATGTTAGATTATTAGATGTATTAAATAAATATCTTGGTAATACAAATGATATTTTCGTTGATGTAAATGAGGTTATTAATCCAACTGAGATTTATTGGAATCTAAATGAAAATGGTGAATTTGTAGTTAGTGATTTCACAAATAATCTAATTCGTGCAAGCCATTTACCAAAGAGATTAAATATATTTGTATTTAGAAATTGTAAGCTTTCACAACTTAAGACAAGCCTACATGCATTCTTGGAATTTGCTAAGGCGCCAAAAATCACTAAAACAATTGATATCGGTGATGGACATACAATAACAATTCCTGAGAATACAAGATTTATAGCATTAGTAGAAGATCCTAATTTCTTAGAGGGTATCGATAAGGAGATTAGTGATTTAACAACTTACATTGAGCTATTAACAAGAGTTAATGAAATAACTAGTGAAAAGGTTAATGTTAAATATAACAGCTATCGTTATTTAGAGTTCCTACTTAGAAATACTAAAGAGGTAAGCTACCTAAATGAGGAATTATGGAAGAAGATAGATGACTTCACAGAGGATCAAATGTTTACTGATTTCTATATCGACAGTAGAACATTAAATGTATGTGAAAAAATAATTGCAGTAATGCTTTCGACTACTAATGATCCAAATGATGCACTTAATGCAATATTTAAGCTTAGAATAATACCTATGCTTAAGAGAACTATTGCATATAAGGAAAATCATGGAGATAGAAATATTATTGAATTAATCGAAAAGATATTTGAGGATAGATTAGATAATTCAACTAAGTATTTAAAAAAGCCTGAATAGAAAGGAGTCTTATAATGAACTTAATATTAGCAACCTTATGGGATATCCTTTCCTCTAGAGAAGCTATTATAGTTTATATTATTTTAGTTCTTATCATTTTTGGTGGACTTATATTTTCAATACTATTCTTTGAAAAAAGAAGAGAAATAGAGAATAAGGAAATATATAGTGATTCAAACGATAAAAGTGTTAAGGATATCGTAGAAAGTGTATCCGAATCAATCAAAAAGGAAAATGATAAGCTTAGAGAGGATATCTTAGATACTAAGGATATGGTACTTGAATTATCTGATAGAGGTATAGGATATCAAACAGTTGATACTAATAAGCCTGTAAATAAGGAAGTATTAGAAACTGATGAATCAAGATTCTTTATGCTAACTGAAATCGATAAAAGATATCAGAATTATAAGGAACCAAAATATGATAATACAATTACCCTAAAGGAAATATGTGAATCATTTAGAAACTTTTCAGCAAGACAATTAAAGCTATATTACGATATTAGAGATATAAGAAGATTTATAGCTGGCCTTGCCGTAACTAAGCTTTTAATTCTACAAGGTATGTCAGGTACAGGTAAAACATCACTTGCCTATGCGTTTGGTGAATATTTACAAAATAAAACAATAGTAGTACCTATTCAGCCAATGTGG
>JAEEGL016547319.1_pt1 | contig 24318 bp, 37 predicted proteins | sample 9134231 | NCBI WGS metagenome assembly JAEEGL01 (sample SAMN16246548, study PRJNA631951) | gut metagenome | biome: gut microbiome; feature: rumen; material: fiber-attached | host: Bos | place: Iran: Karaj | collected 2018-10
CACCACCCTTATATCGTCTCGTTTCTGCAATTCGTCAAGCGTACAGCCGAACTTCTTGCGGATTTGAGCCTTTGTCAACGGAAACGCCCAAGCCATAAAAATCTCCTTTGTTGAAAATTATTTTACCCATTCAGAAGCTCTATTCCAGCCATTTTCGCCAATTCTGTTAATCGGCTGGTCAAGGGTGAACCCTATCAGACCGAGGATAGAAGTGGCGGCCACATCGCCAGCGAACTTGATGACTTCTTGGAGCTTGGGGTCGTCGAGGCCAGTGATGTTCTCTAGCTTCTCGTCACGACCGCACGGTATCTCCAGTCCGTACTGCCAGCAGTCGTATTCGTCAACCTCGCTCGGCTTGATTCCGCTCGTGTCGGCAACGCTCTTCTTGGTCTTCTTGCCCAGCGTCTTCACATCCGGAACGAGGAAGAGGAACACCTTGAAGTCGCCGTCCTTTGTGTCAACCGACGGAGCACATTCTTGGACATTCTCGACCCACACGCCGAGCTTGACCTTGCACTTCTTACCGCCGTCCAGTTCGATTTCCGTAGACTTCTTGCTCACGAAGATCCATTCCTCGTCGCCGGTGTCGTGACGGTCGAGAGTATTTTCGATTGGTTCCAGTTCCTTTGCGCTTTCAATTTGGAAGTATTTCATCTTAGCTCCTTTGTTTCTTGTATAGAAGAAATGACCGGTCTGGGGACGCCCGGACCGGTCCGGCCAGTTCCTAGTAGCCAACCTCGGCGTTCGGAGTGAGGTCGTAGCTCTTATGGAAGATACCGCAGTACAAGTCGTCGCACCCACGGACGACCACGGAGGCCGTTCTGAGCAAGCCGTAGGTCTTCTTGACCTTGTTGTGGGAGAGCTTCTTGAGCTTTTTTGGGTCGGTGTCCTTGACATCGTCCCAACCCATATCGTCGTCGGCTTTTTGGTAGACGACATCGCCGTTAAGCTTGACTTGGACGATGTCGCTCACCGCTAGGTCGGACTGCATACGTTCCCAAATCTTCTTGGACACCGCTTCGAATGGGTCTTTGCCGTTTTCGTCGGTGAACAGCAGTACGCTGTACACGGTGTCTTTGCTGAGGGTATCACGGTTGTCGTTGGACGTGAGGACGAGATTTTTCATTTTAAACTCCTTTGTTGGTTGGTATAGGAGCAATATCCAGTCCGGGGACGCCCGGACCGTCCGGGTCATTCCTCGACGAACTTGGTGTGCTCGTAATGATCGGTAATGAATTTCTTGATTTCCTCTAGTTCGGCTTCGGTGATTCCGATTTCCTTGATGTTACCGAACCAATTACATTCACCGTTCACGCAGTCGCACACGGTTCCGATATTGCGACGACTGAAAAATATTTCAAACCATTGATCGTAACCGCCACGGTTGCACTGCCAATAGCCAAATACCGCGTGATTACCGTCTTTGCAGAAACGCGAAAACATTTGTTTGAACTGTGTGACAAGTTTCATCTGTGCCATAAAAACTCCTTTGAAAAAGAAAATGGGTGAGGCGGCACCCCTACCGCCTCACCCCACGAGGCGGAGGCTACATCCATTCCTCGTTGTGCATTTTGCGGAGTTCGCCGAGCGTATGCTTGAACGGTTCCACCGAGCTGTCGCGTTCGATACCGAGGCCGAACGGACGGAAGCGGATAGCGAACAGTTCCTTGAGGGAGGAGCCGCCGAGTTCGAGGCCGTAGCCGAGCGACTGTGCGCAGAACACGGTCATATTCTCCTCGATGTTCGATTCGTCGGTGCTGGTCGGAACCGTCTTGCCGGTCTTTTCGTCGGTCTTGTATTCCTTGAAGAAGCTGTCGTCTTCGAGGACATAGCAGACAAAGGCCGCGCCGCCGAAGTAACGAGCGATTACCTTCTTGTTGTCGCGTTCGACGCCGTCTTCAGAACCGTAGGGGGTCTTTGCGATAGCTTCGATGATGGATTTGGTGAGCAGTTTCTGTGCCATAGGTCTTAACTCCTTTTGATTGGTTGGTTGTTTCTTGTATAGGATAGATAGCCGGACCGGGGAGACCCGGACCGGATCAGCCATTATCGACTGCGTTCGCGTTCGTCTGCGACCTTCCAATAGGCTTCCAAGAACTCCGCCTTGCTCACATTGCCCAACGGAATATCCTTCGGCATACGGCGGTCGCTCTCGTAATTATCGGCGATTATTACGTCATCGGGGTTCGCCTTGACATATTCAATGTATTTTTGCCGTTCCTTTTGGCTCACTCCGCTGTACACATAGGTGAGCAAAGTAAATTTAATGACCTTGGAACCGCTAGAGACCGACACGAAACCATAACTATGCACCGCATAGTCGGGAACATCTATATATTTTTTCATACGGCGTTCGCCGTCACGGTCGCCGAAAAAGGTACTGTTGCCCATACGGTGGATAACCTTGCTGAACAGTGCTGGGGAACTAGCCACGTACTTCTGAGCAAGCTTGTCCGCTTCGCTCACTGGGGCAAGCTCCAAGTCAACGGTGTCCACTTCGACCACCTTGATATAGGATTGGTTGTCAAGGAACCGCGAGTTCGCCGTTACGTGGGCGGTCGCCTTTTCAATGGCAGCGGTCGCGAACTCCTTTGGTACAAGCCAAGTGTCCGCATACACCTTCTCGGTGTCGTGTTCGTCATAGAACGGTACGTGGGTGAACTTTGACCGGTAGTCCGGGTACTTGTCACCGGCGTCAGAGACCGCCTTGTTCATAATGCCGGTCACAACGCTGTACACCTTGTCGAACATATCGGCACGATAGCCGGTTCTAGCGTCCACCATAATCTTGATAAGCTTTATTGTTTCCATCTTTAACTCCTTGTTTCTTGTATAAAAAGAATAACCGGGCTGGGGACGCCCGGTCGATCTTAGCCAGTCTTCTTACCGTAGAGCGGTATCACATCGCTATAAAGCGGAGCAAGGCCAGCCGAGGTGCGTATCTCGTCTATCTTTATGTTGATGTCTTGGACTTGCCCCATCAAAAGATTTATGGTGTCAGTAAGGTGGTTAAAAATTATTGAGTGATACTTGTCGGTTCCGTAAAAAGAAACAACCTTGTCGCGTGTTTCCTTGAGTTCGGTGACTCGGTTCACGATTTTTGTCTTGTTTAAAACTAAAGTCGTGACCATTTCAGATTGAAATTTATTCAAAGCCATAGTAAAATCCTTTAAAAAGGGGGAGTGATGCCACTCCCCCAAGTGGAGTTAAGAAAATTTATTCCATATCGGCTGCGGAATATTCTTGGAACATCAGCACACCGCCTTCAGTATCACATTCGTCATACTTGTGGTTCAAAATTCTTTCCTTGGCCTCGCCCGTGGTGATTCGGTGGGAACTTGCTCCCTTGAAAGCAAATCCGTAGCGGTAGCCACACGGCTTGCCTTCGTTAATCCATTTCACCTTGTCAACCATAGTGGTATTGTGGGTGGAATGGCAGAAGGAAGTTTTTCCCGGTGCCTTGAAGAAATGCACAACCACGGAACCATCGTCGCAAGTCCTTGTCTTGATGTAGTAGCCGTCGGACGGAGCCGTTTCAACCGTGGGCGACTTGGTGACGATGGCCTTGACACTCCACAGAGCTTCAATCGGATTCTCCATTGCGGTGCCGTTCGCCCAAGACAAGACGAGCTTGGTGCCTTCAAGCGTGACCTTGGGGGTGCTGAACAGATAGGCTTTCTTGCCGCTCTTGAGCAAGTCGGCGAACACCTTGAGTTCGGCCACGGTCGGTTCCTTGAGCGGTTCGGCCTTGGGAGCCGCCTTTGCTGCTGCCTTAGCTGCTGCCTTGGCTGCCTTTGCTGCCGCCTTTTCGGCTGCCTTGGCGACCATATTCTGACGCTTGGTGAGCGTTTTCTTGTTAGCCTTAGTAAGCGTTACCATTCCCATATCTTAACTCCTTTGTGATGGGTGATTCGTTTCTTGTATAGGGTAGATAGTCGGTTAAGGGAAACCCGGTCCGGTCCAGTAAGTCCTGAGCGGATTCCCACCCCCAAAAAGGGTGGCTCCCATCGGTTTGGGAACCACCCCTAGCGGAGTTAAGGGAGTGCGTTCAGTTCGTCTTCGGTGGGTTCTCTCCACACCCTTTTAGACCAATTCACCATAGCCGTGTCAAGCTTGCAGTTACCGCAGACCTTGACCCACTTGGTAATGGTCTTTTCTTCGGTCTCGGTCGCCTTGCGAAGGCCGTCTCTCCAAGCGGCTCCGCTGAACTTGTAGTCCTTGGGGATAGCCGTGTCACTATAACCCTTGATATAGTAGTGAACCGCTCCGCTTGGGTCACGAGTGATAGAGAAATCACCATAACGGCACATACAGAACTGAATAAAGTTGTGCCAATTATCCAAGTCTTTCAAGGTCTCGGCTCGCTCGGCCAAGCTCGGCAGAAGTTTCTTGTAGAAAGTCTTTTCGGAGACTTCCGTGCCTTCCGCCTTGTTCGCACTGCAAATAAATTTGTAGCCTTGCGCACCCTTGTTGCTACCGAAATAAACATTTTCCACATTGGAGTGCCAACCCCTATAGGAACCGCACCACAAAGGCGTGTTAGAGTTCCAAGTGGAATTTTCCTTGTTTTCAAGTCTAGCAAACCAATCAATCAAATATTTGTGCTTGCGTTTCAAGTTGGTCAAGAACCCACGCACATTGAAAATGCTCTTGCAGAATTCACGGAGTTCCGTAACCGCCTTGTCTTCGGCTTCGTTCTTGGCAACTTGTTCGGGAACCAATGCGGAGAGCATTTCCATAGCCATTTCGCATTGACTAAGGTTGATGCACTTCACTTCGTCCATTTCCGTAGGACTGCCGAAGCCGCAGATTTCGGGGTAGGTGTCGCGAGATTCGCTGATGGTGCGGACTCCGCTCTGAAAGCGGCCATTGGAGTGGTGGGTCTTGTAGACCTTGCCGTCTTGGACTCCGACAATGCCTTCGGGATTGCTAGAGCCGTGGTCACCGCTGAAGACCATCACGTTCCCTTCTCGGTCAATGGCCACCGCCTTCCAACCATACACATCGTGGGGGAAAGGCTTGACTCGTGCGCCTTGGCGGAAGATGTTACCGAACTTACGCTTGCAGCGTTCGTGAAATGCTACGAATTCTGAACTCAACATATCTTAACTCCTTGTTGTTGTTTCGTTCCTTGTATAGGAACGATAGGCAGTCCGGGGAAACCCGGACCGATCCAGTCATTTCCGCTTCTTGAACCGACCGTACAGATCGGCGTTGTTGTGCGAGGCGGTGACGATGGGCTTAACTAGGGGCAAGCCGCTAATAAAGCCAGCAGTACGTAAAAACTTGGTTCTACCAAACTGGATGAACATAGATGCTCCTTTAGCCGCAGATGCGCTTCTTGGACGGTTTAACGATGCGAACGGTGTTTTTTGCCATAGTGGTTCCTTTGTTATGCGTAGATTCGAGCTTCGAAGATGGCGAGGCCGCAGAGCGGTTCGGAGTCGCTTCTCAAGGTGAGAGCCGCACGACGAGCCAGCGGAGCGACTTCGACCGTGAGCCACACGTCGTTACCTACCGACCAGCCTTCGATGCTGTATTCGAGCTGTCCGTCGAGCTTGGCCTTGTGGGTGTACTTAACCGTCGTGCCGTTCTCGTCGTGGCTGCCGCCTTTTACGATTCTGTCGTCGAGTTCGTCGATGTTCGACGGAGTGTCGTGAATCACCTTCTGAATAAAATCTCGTGCCTTCTGTCGAACGATGTCCCACGCATTCTTCTCGTCGAACGCTGTCGTCGCTTGGGGCATAGTGTCGAGGTTGGGGTCGTCGTAGTCCGGTGTTCTGAAGTGGTATGCTAACAAAGCCATAAGGTCTCCTTTTCGATATAAGAAAAATAAAAGCTTGGGGGAGGCCCGACGGAGTTCGAGCCAGTCCCCCTTTTTGGGAGTTAAGAAAACTTAATCCTCGTGAACATCTTGGCGGTCAAATTCGTGGACTTTCTCGGCCACCCAGTTAGAAATGAATTTTTGACAAGTGCGCAGAACTATCTCCTCTTCGCTGTCAATCACCTCGTCGTCGAGCATAAAGCCGATGACCTCGTCGATGTTGTGGTATGCGCCGCCAGCCGTGTCCGCCGTTGGGTAGGTCAGCTTGACCACCGCCGAGGTGATACCCCCTTCGGCATCGCACGCGGCTGCTGGGTCGGCGTAGTTGTAGCGAGGCGGTTCGTACCAGCCTTCCTCTTCGACCGTGCCTACCTCTTCGTGGTCGCCGTCGCCCAGCCAGCTGAACAGCTCGCCAAGAGCGTGTTCGATACGGTCGGCGTTGGCGTGTTCGGCCTCGGCGATGGCTCGGCAGTGTTCACGCAGCTCCGTGCCATTGCTGATGGTTATGACATAGTTGTCCCAGCGGTCACGGTCAATCCTAGACGGATAGGCAAGCTCGTCTTTGCTGAAGCCGTAGTAAAGTCTCTGTGTTTCGGTAGTAGTGGTTGACATATTTCTTAACTCCTTTCTGATATAGGTACGATAGGCAAGAAGGGGAAGCCCGGCCAGATCCGGTCAGTCCCGGACCGGACTTCCCCCAAGAAACACCCCCTTTGAAGGGGGTTGGGAGTTAAACATACTTCTGTATGGTCTTCTTGTCGGCTCCGATTGAAACTAGCTTTATGAGTTCCAACGCCTCCCAAACGGCTCCGACTTGGCAGTCCATTGCTCGCTCGTATTCACGCTTGCAAGCCTTGTCTCGCTTGATGTAGAGCCTATTTGTGATATCCTCGTTTGACACTAGGAACATAGCACCATAGCAAGCACGGCGCACTAAGTCCTTGGCGTCCTTGGTGCGGTCGCTCACCTTGAGCTTGTAGCCGTCACTATGGTGGGTCACGTGGCCGATGGAAAGTTCAGAGTATTCCGTGTCCTTGGTCACGTCCTCTTGGTCGCCGTTGCAAAGTTTTTCCACCATTTCCACGGCGTAGATAAGAACACCCTTGTGCCACTTGTCACGGAACTTGAGGGTCTTGAGGGTTGCCAAAATTTCACTTAATTTCATCTTAACTCCTTTGATGATTGGTTCGTATAACCGTGATTGGAGGCTGGGGGAAACCCAGCCAGTCCCAGCCAGTTCCTAGACCTTGTAGACGAGGTAATAGCAGTTGCTAATGCAGTGCCACTTGTAGCCGTAACGGTCGAGGAACTTGGTGAAACGGTCACGGAGCTTGTAGTCCGTCCCATAGTGGAGCGCATAGTTCAAGGCTCCCTCGGCAGTCATACCGATGACCGTCGTCGCCCCAAGTTGCTTGGTGAGGCTATCGACGACCTCACGGCCATCCGTAAAGCACTTGCAGAAGTCCAAGCCGTCGAGACTGGTGACCTTGTCGGTACGGAATTCGACCTCCCAGCGACGGTCGAGGAAGTCCTTGCCGTTGTCGTAGGTGCTTACATCGCAGATTCCAGCCTTGATGCACCAATTCAAAATCTTTATGGGCATCGGTTCACGAGGTGTAATAATTTTTTTCATCTTAACTCCTTTGTTCTTGTATAGAGGTAATAGGACGGAGGGGGAAACCCGTCCTACCTCGGCCAGTGCTTGTCGAACTTGCCGAACTTTCGGAGCTGTTCTGCGCCTTGGTTGGGGTGGTACGCTTCGACCTTGTACTTGAGTTCGAACTTGAGCTGGCTCGCCACGCGTGCCTCGTCCTCTTTATCGACCCAGCAACGGAGCGGAACCGTGTAGGTGTGGAGGCCGCTCCCCTCACCGCCGTCGATGTTGATGAGCATTTCCGAGCCGTCGAAGACGATGGCCATATGCTCTTCGATACGGCGTCGAGCTTCGCTCGGCTTGGTCGAGCTGGTCACTCGGCAGAACTTCATTATCGACTCGCTCAAGACGATAACTACATCTTCCTTGACGAGGCTGAGAGGGTTCGTGCGGTAGGTAAGTTCCCAACCGTGGAACCATTCGACGTGCGGTAGCATACTGACGGCGTTGTGCGCCCAATCCTTGACTTCGTTTGCTGTGAAACCCATAGCTTAACTCCTTTGAGGTCGTTCGTTTCTTGTATAGAGGTGATGGGAGGCTGGGGGAAACCCAGCCAGTCCCAGCCAGTTCCTAGACCATTCTCGCTAGGGTCGTGTTCCGTCCGACGATTACATAGCGTTTGCCGTCGTCGTCTTGGAGTTCGGCACCGTTCAAGCCGTTCACGCCCACGGACACGCTCACGGTGGCCACACCCTTGTGGCGGATTTCGTTCAGCTGGGCTTCGTCCCATTGGTTGATGTTGGTGGCTAACCCATCTCGCTCCAAAGAGCGGAGGTACTTCTGCGTTACTCGGTTTGACATAGCTAACTCCTTTTCTTGTATAGGTGGGATAGCCGACCGGGGGACGCCCGGACGGATCTGGTCAGTCCCCTATCCGGGAACCGCCCCAAAATGCCGCCTCGGAGTTGGGCGGCTTGGGGTTGGTGCTTACTACTTGCGGAGGCTGTCGGCGGCCTCGTGGAGCTTCTTGGAGGCTGCGGCGGCTGCCTCGGCGGCCTTGTCCTTGGCGGCGGTTGCTGCCTTGTCCGCTGCCTTGCTTGCCTCGTCCTTAATCTTGGCGGCGGCTTCCGTGGCGGCGTCCTTGGTCGCTTCTGCGGCTTCAGAGGCTGCGGTGGTGGCGAGGTCGGCGGTGGCTTTGCCTACATTCTTGGCGGCTTCTGCGGTCTTTTCTCCGCAAGCGGTGAGGCACACGCAAGCGATAGCGATAAAGATAATTTTTTTCATTTGGTTGCTCCTTTGGTTAAAAATTACCACTTGATTTCGTCCGCCACATAGGCGATGACTTGCTGTAAAGTTTCTTCTTTGTCCTCGTCAACCTCGTAAAGGTTGATTTGGGTGTTAGAGGTGTTGGCGAAGATACCCCCCTCGCCGTCCGTTTCCACATACGCCTTGCCGTTCTTGGTGTAGAGTTCAAAGGTCATTCCACCATCGGCGTGACGGCTAATGACGATGGCTCTATCCTCGGTGCGGAAGCAGTGGATATTGGCCTCGCCGTGGAACTCCTCGCAAATGGGGAGGTCTTGGGCGAAGAGGGAAGCGGCGGCCACAGCCACCGCTATGAGTGCGGTCTTGATGGACTTCATTAGCGGTTATCCTCCACTTTGATGCCGCCTTCGGCGGTCGGTCTGAACATCAGATAGCATTCGGACTGCTTATAGTGACCCTCGGCGTCGAGGATTTCCTCAAGCTCTTCAGTCTGAATGTCCTTGGGTAAGGTTCTGCGGTAGAAGCGGACGGACGATGTGTTGTTATCCATAACCGCTATGTCAAATTCTCGTGTTTCCTTGCTCATTGGCTTAACTCCTTGGTGAATTTTTCTTACATACGAGTAATCACCGTCGAGGGGAAACCCGGCCTCGAACAGTCAGTCCTCTCCCCGGACCGATCAGAAAAATGGGGTGCAGACACCTCGTCCGCACCCCTTGGGAGTTAAGCAAAGGCAAGTAAGGGGGAGCACCTTGCTCCCCCTAGGGAGTTAAGCAAACTTAAAAGCGGTGGGAGCGTTTCCCACCGCTAGGGAGTTAAGCAAAAAATCTAAAATTGAGCCATTAAAGAATTCAAGGCGATAGTAGTCAAGGCGAACACGCCCAAAAAACCTATTAAAACAGATACCGCCGAACCACTTTTAAAAACCTTAATCGTGACCAAGAAAGCCACCACAAGGCAAACAATAATTTTCCAAGTCAAAACCATAAATCCCCCTTTGGGAAAGGGGGTGCAAAGCACCCCCAAATTTGAATTTTTATTCTTTGCCGTAGATGCGTTTCACGGCCTTATCCGCTGCGCTCATCGCCTTTTCAATTAACATTGGGTCGCTTTTCAGTGCCTTGCCCCAACTTTGAATATAAGCGTCAGCGTTGCGGTCGGTTCTCGGAGTGTTCCAACCATTGTCGTGCATTATCATCGTGGCGGTGATTTCGGCAACCAATTCCTCTTTAGAATATTTGTGGTCGCCAAAAACATTTTTTATGTCACGCTTTAGACGATTTTCAGCACCAGTGCTATGCGCCAATTCGTGGAAAGTGGTGTCATAATACCCTTCGACAGTAGAAAAAGTATCCATCGGAGGCACATTCACCGTGTCCGTGCTCGGTTGATAGTAGGCTCGGTTCTGAATAGCGTGAATAATTTTCACACCTTCACGCGCCACGTAATCAATGATAATTTTTTCGGCGTGGTCAATCTTGTTGTGTTCCTTCTTTTCATATTTCTGCAAATATTTGGTCTTGCAATTCACTTGCGTTCCAATTCGCCAAACCTTTGCCGTGGAAAGTACCCAACGAGAACCCATTTCGTACAACGGCTTGCCGTTCTTGTACATCGGCTTGCCGTTTTCGTCCTTGAGGGGGATATAGTTGCCGTCAGCGTCCTTGCGTCGGTATGCGCTCTTGCCACGGTAGACGATAATCGTCGGTTCTTGCTTGCTGCCGTCGGCCTTGGGGATAAAGCTGCCCCCACGAGCCTTCAGTTCGTTGTAGGTCACGAACTCGCCAGCGTCGTGGCCGTTCATAGCACACAAGATGCTATTGAGAACGCCATACGGCTTGCCGCTCGAACCAATATACCCACTTTCGGAGCATACCCACGGCTTTTCCCAAGGGATTTCACCCTTATCCAAGGCCGCCAAGAATTTGTCCGTAAGGTCACGGCAAATGTTCTTTTCAATATCTTTTGCTGTAATGCTTGCCATAATGCTTAACTCCGTTTTCTTTCGTAAGGCTTCATTGCCTTACATAGGTGAGATAGGAGGCTGGGGGAAGCTCGTGCCGTGGCAGTCAGTGGCTTCTATCCCTTGCCCCTAGGAAAGCCGCCTTTAGGCGGCTTTGGTGGTTCCTTGGTTATGCATTGCCCATAGCTGCAAAGAGCTTGGCAAAGTCGGCTTTTTCCTTCTCGGCATCGGTCAATAGCTTGTAAACCCCCTTGACCTTGGCGATAACCCAGCCCACAAGGGGGAAACGGTCGGCCATAGTGTCATAGTAGATTTTACCGCTTTTTGGGTCAACATACACACGCAAAAATGCGCCTTTTCTTCCGTCTTTTTCCCATTGTGCTATGCACATTTTACGGACGGACGGCATATACAATTTAATTGCTTTGGACATTTGCTTAACTCCTTATTGCGTAAGCACCATCGCTTACACCATAGGCATACGCAACGAGGGGAAACCCGGACCGATCCGGTCAGTCCGGAAGCCCCGGATATAAAAATCTAGGCCGTCTGAGCGTCTAAAATTTATATCCGTATATTTGCCCATAGAACCATTTAAACGGCTCCACAATACACGAAAACAATAAAAACGGCTCGTTTTGTGCCGTCCATAGCCTTTAAAATTATAAATCGGTGCGGATATACCCCCAACACGAAAAACGGCTCCAAAAACGCATTTTAGAGCCTTAAAATTTAACCTTTAGCGGATACATAAAACCAAAAAACAAAAAGCCCAAAACCAAAGGTTTTAGGCTCAAAAATTAAATAAAACGGAAAAAGGGGGTTTTACCCCCCTTGTTTAACCCTTTTGGGAAAGTTCCCATTCTTTGTGTTTGCGTTCAAATTCACGTTCGGTCTTTTCAATGTATGCATCTCGCATACTGATGAGTTCAGCGTCGGTGTAGAACTTGTCATCGTGGAAAAATTTTTCCTTGATGTCAACTCCGTTCACAAGGATTTTGCAATTTTCGAATTTTACTTCGATAAATTCCCTAAGAGTTATCTCTTCGCCGTCCTTGTCTAGGATAGCGTTTCCGTCGCTGTCCTTGAAAACAGAACGATTTACAAGTCCTTCAGTCCACAACTTGAAATCGTCGGACTTTGCCCAAGGCAAAAGAACATATTTGCTCGTTGGGTGTCCGTCAACAATCCACTTTGCCTTAGCCTTTTCCTTGCCGTCTTGGGTCGGATAGGCCGTGAAATATATCGTGGTCATATCCATTCCCAAGTAGATGAGTTCCTTGTAAAGGGGGAACTTGTGCGGTCTGCGATACTTCGGTTCGTACACCGCGCCTTCGAAGCCGTTGCGGTCGAGCTTCTTCTCTTGCATCTTGGTGTAAGAGAGAGACGCACCCAACTGAATCGGATAGGTCTGTTCCTTGATGACCGAGCGGTAGGGGTTCGGTGCGCCCACGGTCGGAATCGTCAGACCCATTTCTTGCATCTTGGCACACACTTGGGGGAACTTGGATAAGTCCCTAGCTTTTTTGACCATATAGGTCGTATAGTCGCCAGCATACTCCATTCTTGCGAAGGTGTTTTTGATAATGGCGTCTTCGTTCACTTTAAACATCATAGCTTAACTCCTTTTGAGCTTTTGTAAGGCTCCATTGCCTTACATCATTTGGATAGTCGGTTAGGGGAAACCCATTTGAACCTAGGCAGTGGGGTAACCGCCTTTAGGCTCATTGGTATTGTGCAACCGCCTTTCGACATACGAGAGATACGCCGTAGGGGGACGCCCGGACCGGTCCAGTCAGTAGGTGCAGAGTTTCTGCGAGCCATTTTCGCCGTAAGGGGGTTCTCTAGGCTCTTTCGTGCTAGGGTGTTACATCTGCCCACCGCTCCCCCATCGTGGGACTGGGTGGCTCGTGGTGGCGACCGCTGACCCATACCCCCCACGGCTGACCCTTGACCCCATACCTATCCACCCCATCAGTTAGCCAGGGCTAAGTTAGTCTAGGCTAATTTCGCCGTAAGGCACGTTTGAGCAGTAGTTTCTGCTTGTGGTTTACGCTCGCGGCCTGTGGCAGACCAGTAGGGAGGAGCAGGGAGTCCGGGGAGCAGTCGGGACTGGTTGGGAGCGGTTGAGACCCCTTGGGAGCGGTTCCGACCAGTTCCCTTGGTTCGGGATAACCCGGACGGGGTCATAGCTGCTGGGAGCGGTCAGCCGGGGTTGGTGGAAAAAATCAAATATTATTCGTGGGTACGAAAAATCCACTCGCCAAAAAGGCAAAAGTGGAAAATCGAAAAAGGCGCACTATATGTGGGGGTCAAAACCCATTTATATATGCGTTCGGTTTTAGACCCACCGCCGTTTCTAGCAAACCCTTGTGATTTGATCCGGAAAAAATTATTTGGGGGGTACTGGGGATGGGGGTATAGGGGGTACTACGGCCAGCTATAGGAAGCTGCGTCGTCGATGTCGAGGAAGCCGTGGATTCCGGATGCGCAAGTCTCGTCGTTGTCGGCGAACTGGTGGGTAGGGGTAACCGTCTTGTCCAGCCAGTATTTGAAGTCGGAGTCCCTGTAGGAGTAGACTAGGTAGCGTTTCAGGAGTCTGTGGAGCTTCGAGAGCTTGATTTCCTGTTTTACCATATCGTAGAATCCGACCACTTTGGCCTCGGAGACCCTTATCTTCTTCGATATGGGGTCGTAGTGTCTCAGAGCCGTGCTTGGGACAGAGAGCTTGACAATGACATCTTCTGCGTAGTGGCAGTAGTCATCGGCGAAGGGGTTCACGTTGTATATGCGTATTCTGGCCTTCTTATACAGGGTCATAGGCCGTTCTGGGAACCCGTGGGACTTGGTGTTGGTTATGTTGCGCAGTTCGTCCTGAGTATTCGGGTTGTACGGTTCTAGGAGTGTGGATTCGACCGTCTTGAGCATATCCACGGTGGAACTGGGGGTACGGAGCTGTCTTATGAGGCATTCCCTTACGACTAGGGTGCTTATATGGGAATGGGAGGCATATATAGTGTAGACTGAGTCTTGGATAGATATAACCCTGTCGGACGCTAGGTTGGAGTCGTTGATGCGGACGACTGCGTACGATCCGTTGGTGCCGTTCTTGACGGTGAAGACGGGTCTGGAGCCGACCGGGTGATTGGGGAACTCGTCGACGTAGGAAATGGACACGCTGGAGGTCTGGTCGATGTCCGCGTTGTAGGGGAGATCGGAGACGAAGTGGAGGTTTTCGGCGGACATAGCGTAGAACCGGACTATGTCGCAGCTGTCAATCCTAATGTCGGAATTGGCCAGACCCTGTACGAGGAGTGTATGGGAGTGGGATCTGGTTATGTTGAGGTCGCCGAAGGGTTCGACGGTGAAACAGGTCCGGTCGGCGGCATTGAAGGAGCAGTCCTCGAACTCGGCCTTCTTCTCGGCCAATATGGTTATGAAGGAGGAATCTATGTCGCCGAAGGTTATGAATGTGCAGTTCCTGAAGACGAAGGTGTCCGGTCGGTATATGTCCTTGAAGCCGATGGATAGGTTCTTGACCTTCAGGGTGAGGTTTTCGATGACGTAGGCGGGTGTGGAGTTGGCCTTCTTCTCCGGTTCGGTGAGAGCACAGGCGGCGGTGGTCACCGGCTTGAAGTATACGTCCTCTTTCTTGGCGTATTTCTCGATGAACTTGTCGAAGGGGAGGTTGTTGTCGATGGTGACCGGGCGGTCTTCCTTGGGTTTCTTGGACAGCTTGATTTTGTTGGACATAGGTTACCCTTTGTACGGCGTGGGATATTTCCAGTATTGGAGGTCTTCTAGGTACCTCTGGAACTCTTCGTGAGGCAGCGGGTAGTCCTTCATCCGCCGGAACGGCAGGGAGTAGATTTCCCGCATCTTGTCGAGGATCTTCTGGGAGACGTGGTGGTTCGTTCTGGGGTCGATGTGGCCGTGGCATTCCCCGAAGTTGCAGATGCAGTCCTCGCAGCTGCATTCCGCGCCAAGGTAATCGCAGTCGAAATCGTCCCCGTTGGGCGAATAGGTGTGGTAGCCGAGGCACGGCAGCGAGAGCAGTTCCAAGGCTTTCCTCTCTGTGTACGTCTTCATACCCTACCCAGCGTATCTGCTTGCCTCTTCCGGGGTGAGGAAGCCGTGGATTCCGGATGCGCAGTCGGCGTCGGACTCGTCGAACGGCTCCTTCGGCTTGGCGACCTTGCCGAGCCTGTAGGTGAACTTGCTGTCGTACGTGCTGCTGAGCTTCTGGAGGAAGTTGGGATGGATCGGCTTCATATTGCGGTCGAATATGGCGACTACCTTCGCCTCGGAGACCCTGTACTTCCAAGTGGAAGCGTGTTTCTTGGCTTCCTTGGGGACTTCGAGCTTGAGGATGACACCCCTCGACTGGTCGACATCGAAGGGTTTCTCCCACAGCCAGCTCAGGAAAGCCTTCTTGTAGAGCGTGGTCGGGAAGTCCGGGAAGCCGATGGACTCGGTCGGGGCCATTATGGAGATCTTGCCGTTGATATTGAAGTCCTTGCAGACCGACTTGACGGCCTTGAGCGTGTTGACGCAGCTATGGTAGAAGATGGCGCGTGCGAGGACTGAATCGCGGACATTTATCCGGTTGATGCTGGACGAGTGGACGGAGAATAGGGTCGCTGCCGTGTCGGCTATATGGACGACCGTGTTTTCGTGGAGTCTGCAGTTCTTGATGGACAGTTCCGAGGAAGAACCCCTTCCGCAGCGGAAGCTGACCGTCGGTTCGCTTATTTTCTTTTCCGTCAGTTTCTCAAGTTCGAGGGAGCCGCATTCGTCGGCTTGGATCCTCTTCGGCGCGAACCCCTCGCCTACGTAGGCTTGGTCGAGGGACTTGAGGGTGAGGGTATCGACTCCGTGTGCGTGGTCGAGCTTGGCCGCCGTGACGCCGGAGCAGTATTTCGACTCGGTTCCGACCACTTGGAGGTTGGCCGGGCAGTTGGGGTAGGAGAAGTACGCCTTGGCGTCGAACTCCAAGTTCACCTGTGTCCTGTTGAAGAACGTGCAGTCCTCGAAACGGACTTCGTAGCCGGGCTTTACCAGCAAGACCATCATCGACGAAGCAATTTCTTTCGGCGTGAATACGCAGTTTCTGAACACTACGACGTGTTGGCCCTGTTCGAACTTGGTGTCCGCCAGTGTGATCGCGATTGAGACTAGGTTGTGGGACCCGTCGTCCGTGAACACCTTGTCGCGGATGACCACGCCTTGGTCTTTGTCGAGCGGGGTGCCGTGCTTGTCGACGAACGATGCGAACGCGTCGCGGTTGTTTCCGACCACGGCGGTGAAGTCGCCGTCTGCGAGCAGTTCGTCGGTCAGTTCGATGGTGCTCCCGGTGAATCCGGGGTCGTCGAGACGGACCATGTCGGGTAACTTGATGACGTGGATATGCTTAACCGTGTTCTTGGACAGTTTGAGTTTCTTCTTCTTGGACATATTCTATCTACCGTAGTTGATGGCCTCTTCCGGGGTGAGGAAGCCGTGGATTCCGGAACCGCAGTCGTTGTCGGTCGTGTCGAATCCGTACTTGGGCTTGACTGTTTTGCCGACCTTGTACTTGAAGCTCTTGTCGTGGAGGGAGCGGACTGTCGTGAAGATGTCCGGCTCGTACGGCGTCGCCGAGAGCCTGTCGCCGTCGATGGTGTAGAACTGGGTCACGACGGCCTCGCTGACGCGGATCTTGCCGGACGAGATGTCTATGTGGCGTTCGGCGTGACGAGGAACTTCGAGCTTGGCGATGATTTCCTCCTTGCTGAGTCCGTAGGAGTGGAAGAACGCACCAATCTTGGAATATGTAAACACCTTCTTGTAGAGGGTCAGCTGGTTGAAATCGCCGTAGCCGACCGACTTGGTCGGGAACAGGTTGAGGTTTCCGTGCGTATAGTTATCTAGGTCGTGTGGGTTCTGGAAGATGCACTTGTTGCAGTCCATCTTGGCAATGTTGGACGCCCCGTCCGCGTAGAGCAGCTTGACTATGCTGTTGGTCACGCGGACTCTATCGAGCTTCGAGTCGATTGCGTTGAAGTGTACTACGGAGCTATCGATGTGAATCGGCTCGTCGATTTCGCAGTTAGTGAAGTACAAGGCGTTTCCGGGGTAGCCTGAGTGCATACCGGTTATGTAGAACCTGTTGTAGGTGAGCACTTCGCCCAGTACGCCGGTTATCTTGCTGTCGACGAACGAGACCTTGCACGAATTTGCGATGGTGAAATCCTTCGGCACGCCTTCCGCTTTCGCCACCTCGACGATGGGGAAGTTGCTGACCGTCAAGTGGAGCAGTTCGTTATAGCCGAGACCTTCCAGACGGCAGGACGACGCCTTGGCATCGGACACGACAATCGCCGCGTCCCTGCCGTTACAGTTGACGAAGCCCAAGTGTTTCTTGGTGCGGATGGCCGCGCCGTCGAAGAACTTGCAGCTCTTGAAGACGCAGTTCTCGTCGAGACAGAGGCTCGCGCCGGTGTGCGACTCCGGGTTCGCCTTGTCCAGCATAGTGTAGAACGTGCAGCGTTGGAACTGGATAACCCACATCGAGTCCTTGTCGCCTTCGAGGGAACCCTTGAGAAGGGTCAGATATACGCCGGTTTCCGGGTGGTGCTGCTTCGTCAGTTCGGAAACGTCGAAAAGGCAGTCATAGACGGTCAGTACGTTGGCCGACACTTTGAAACCGACCCCTTCCTTGGACAGGTATTCGTAATCCTTCACAAACTTGTACTCGCCGTTCTTTACGATAAAGTCGGCCAGCGACTCGTATGACTGCGGCGTGACGAGCGTGTACTCGTTGTCCTTATCGAGCCTAATCTGCTTCTTTTTCGACATATATCCTCGTTTTTCTTTAAATATAGCAATCCGTGTTGAGTTTGTAACTGTATATGCTATATTTCTTTTCGACGTATGAACATTTTACATTTGATAACATTGGGTGCGGCGGCGTTCAACGTGGTAAGGAAGGTCCTTGGGAAGAGGAACCTTGCGGCGACCATATACGGCGACCGTATATCGTCCATCGACTCGTACAAGCTATACCGCAAGTACCACATCAATATGCAGCGGAAGTTTCTGGCTATCATAATGGGTGAAAAAGTGTTGTACTCGTTCCTCACGGTCTATGTTCCGGACGTTATTGTGAAGCGAAAGGGGTTGCCGGACGGCGACTACTATTTCGACGTGGCTGCAGCCGCCCAGAAGGCCATACTGGAAGACAAGTTCGGTAACAACCGTTTCGGAAGATACCACGACCTGTTGCTGGTCGATAGCATACCGGACAACGTGATGACACCGTGCCGCAAGCGTAAGGGGTACAAGCGAATCAAGGACGAGTTCAGCGTATACCAACTCGCTCACCGCGTGGGCGGTCGTCCGCAGCTTCGCGGATTGCTGCTGGATGTGGTCAAGTTCATATACAACAAGTCTGTCCTCGACGGCGTGGTACCTAGGGACTGTGTGGCGGGGCTGGACTGATGAAGCGGATATTTCCCATTGTTGTAATAGTCCTCACGGTTGTGAACGCTGTCCGGAAGATTATGGACAAGCGTCAACTGATAACCACGCTGTACGGCAAGAACTGGGGCGGGATGTGGAGCAAGAAGCTTCAAGAGATGAAGATCCCATTGGAGACCTTCATCATCGGTCTCCGTGTACAGAGCAATGAAAAGCCGGTCTTTGACGAAAAGTTCTATACTTGGTGGGAAATCCAGATTCCCAGTACGGCACCGGGCGGACGCTATGAATATGGACAGAAGATAGAGGACTGGGGAAACGAGCAGATCGTCGACGGAAGGCTGGGCAAGAATGTCCGCGTAGAGCTTTTCGACAGGATTCCTATGCACGCGAAGGAGAAGGTCAAAGAATTCAAGAAAGGCGGACACGGCTATACGAAAATGGCCATAAGGGACATATACTCCGTACAGTATTTCGCCAAGACGCACGGATATCCGTCGTCGTTCGTCTATGGCGTGATGAAGGATTTCGCGGTCGGCCTGTACCGCCGTATGACAATGGACGGACTATATCCGCCCGACGTGTTTGTGTAGTATGAAAAGATTGATGACATTTGCCGCATTGACTATGTGCGTATTGAACATATACCGCAAGGTGACGGAACGTAACCGTATCGTTATGCGCTCGCTGGTTCCGAGCTGGAGATGCAATGTCGCCCGTTTGCTTCAAAAAGACAAGGTCGCTTGCATTTACACATTTATTGCATTCTGGGCCTACGACAAGAACGGAAATTTGAAACGATTTATTACGCAGCAACACGTATACGCACCAACCAAATACGCTGGCGAGTATAAAAACCTCGGCATCTACGAGGGTGCTATTTTTGCACTTCCGGACGAAATCAGCCATCGGTCGTCCGATTTAATGGGTGTAAACGTAGCACAGGTCCAGCTAATAAACGGGGCTTGCACAAACTTTTCGGATTTGACACCCAAAGACCCCAAAATAATCGCCAATGAGATGGGCATATCGTACAAAAGATTCTGTGCCGGTATGCACGAAATACGTGCCACCATTTACCGATGGATGTACCAGCACGGTTATATACCGAAGGATGTAGTGGAGTAGCTATGACATTGTGCAAGGCGTTTCAATATCTGGTGTACCTTGGATTCGGAGTCGGAGCAGTTCGCCGAGCGGTAAAGAACTACGGCAAACTGCTCGCACGTCACATCGATTCCAGAAACCAGCCGTTAACCGTAGATGGCCGACATTTTTCCAGACTGGTTTTGGCTTTCCAGCACAAGCGGACCGGGAAGGTTATCTACACTGACCACGCGTTCGAGGTACGATATAGCAACAAGTACGAACTTCAGTACATCAAGGACACGGCGGAAACCACGATGACTACTGTACTAGAGAAAGTTGAGTTTCCGTCGAGCTATTTCCACTGCGTTAGGTACGCGAAAGAGTACAACATCAAGTTCGTTACGCACATCCCACACGACAAGGAGGAATTCTTCGTCGGTGAGAACGATGCCGGCGTGCGTATTAAGCCTTCTTATTCGGCGTATCGCATATTTAAATCGAAATTGGTGACCGGGTATTATGTGCATCCGGTTATAATTCGTGATTTCTTTAACCTATTAGTAAATATCATTCGCGAACTGTACCTCAGAAACTGTAAGCGTGTGAATAGCGACACCACCAGTAAATCCCTAATGAGTGTCTAATGAACCGAAACGCTAGTAAACGACTGTATATGATAGCTTGGGTGGCTTTCCTTTGGTTAGGAATAGCCAATTCGATTCGAATGCTGAAAACTCGCATATACCATTTTCCGGTTCCGTGGAAACCCAATAGACGCAAATTGAAGAGCTGTTCCTTCTTTATATGTGCCAGACGATGCGGAGTCGTTAAATTTATCGGGATATACAAATGTGACCTCATTACGGAAGCCCAGCGTAACGACATAATATACAGTGTCAACAATAATCTAGCTCTGGTATGCAACCGGTTAGGAACACTTTGGAGAGTCTTTGTTATGTGTCCGCAAGGAAAAACTAATCTTTCCAACGTGACTCCCTCCGATATGACGTTTGGGATGATGCAAACGCTTCGTCAGATGGCAATAAACAGCCTCAACGCCGAACTGCTTGTCCGTATGCCGGACTGCGGTGTAGATACACGGCCATCGGTCCGTGGTTATGTGGACTTACGAAATGATCCGGCTCGTTAAAAAGGTGCTCGTAGCGGTCGCTATGGCGGCAGCCGCCCGGAAGATATGGAAAAGGTGGTCGTTGGCGACCACCGATCCATCCAAGTTTTCCAATATAGCTCAAATCGAGTATATGAGAGCGAGAATAAAGACTATGAGCACTCCTTCGCCTATGGGCATCGCGATGGCCATAAAGTGCGGTATGCTAATGCAAGAGGCCGGTATGGTCGACCCGAAGGCCGAGAAGCGTAGGCGCAAGATGAAGAAGAAATCTAATAAACGCAAACCTTCCCGTACTCGGATTCCGGGATGATGTCGATGTGCAGCTGGTAACAGCCTCCGGTCGTCGTCAGAACGGACGTGGTCTGCAGCAAGTTGATTTCGGAACCGTTGTCGACCTTCCACTTGATAGGCATAGAATACTTCGTGCCGTTGATGTAGATGGCCGTAATGTCGGACGAGGACTTGATGCGTTCAATGGCGGCCAAACCGTCTGCGTTTCGGCTGTCGACGCCTTCTCCGAACATCCCGGTGATATAGCGTCTGCGGAACAGCTGTGAGCGGTTCAGGTCAAGCGACATCTTGAAGGATTTCAATTTCCGTTCGTTGTCGATGCGCTGGTGCTTCCGGTCCCATTCATACGCTTCGCTTTCCACCTCGAACGACATCGAAACGACGGCGTCCGGGTCAATCATAACCGAGTCGCAGTTCATAAAGACAATCTCGAAATCTACAATGTTATTGATCGACATAACCGTACTCCTTGCATACTTCAGTGACAGACGTGACATTCCAGTGCGACAGTGTATACTGTTCGGTCGGGTCGGCCAAGTTTTTGATTCTGTAGTTATGGCTGGAACTACCGAACGCACTCGGCTTAATCACTTTATATTTAGCCAGATCCCACTCTGTACATTTGTCACGGCGATGAAGGGTAGACTCGCAGATGACAGCTACCAGCTTGGTACATACCTTTTCTTTCGGTTTCTCGGTTTCCGGAAAGTAAGTTTCCTTCAACCAGAACGCCCCAGATAACAGTGCGACACATCCGGCGATAATGGCGATGAGCGTGAGCCAGTCACGGCATTTCCACTGGTTTTTATCGTCTGCCATCCTACGGCTCCTTCGGCTTGATGGAATCTGTGCAGACTATATCAGCTCTCATATAGTCGTTGGACTTGTACATATAGGTTTCCGTCGGGTCGCTGCGCTTGACAATGCGCTTGCCGTAGAACGGACTGTGCATCGACTCTACGATGTATTCCTTGATGGGGTAAGTCTTGCAGATACCCTTGCCGGACTTCGTTACGTGCTCTTCGCCAAACACGCCTTTCTGTGTTTCATAAAGGCAAATCGTGAACACCTCGTTTTCGCATACCGGTTTCGGAGTGGGGTCGGTGAACGCGATGATACCGGCCGTCACGGCGGCACCACACGCTGCGCCTACGACAAATGCAAGAACAGTATTACCGGACATATTATTTTCCCCTTTGGATGTGGTTAATGATTTCGGCGGCGAAACGCTGGTACGGTTCGCCGTAGTTCTGGGAATTTCCGGTCAGTTTCACATAACCGGGGAGATTCTTGACGAATTCTTCGGACTGCAGAACAAGGCGTTCGAACATCTCGGCACTGGTCATACCTCGATGACGGAGGCGTTTCGACTGTTCACCTTTGTCAACCGGGATGAAGAACGTGTTGCAGATGTCCAGCCGTTTCGCGAGGTTTATACTTGGTTCAAGCGGAGGAATCTCGACGAATACCAGATCGCCTTTTTCGTTGTCTAGGAGATATTCAGCGAAGCAGTCAGTGAGATAGGTTTCGAATCGGAGATATTCCTTGCGGTAATTTTCGTCGAACAAGCGTTTCTTGATCTTACGGATGTCAAGAGTGTTGTCACTGTTGATTACATCGTTGCCGAATTCTTCGGCCAGCTTATGACGCACCTTCGGCCAGTTATAGAGTTCCTTCTTCGCGACATCGTCAGACTTGACGACACGGTAGCCGAGAGCACTGAGGTGGTTACATACGGTTGACTTACCGGCACCGATTTCACCGGTCACTATCGCGAACTTACTTTTGCTTGCCATTGTACGCCTCGTATACCTGATAAAGGATGTCGTTGTAGGGTTTCAAGTTTTCCGGCGGAATCACCTTGTAGGAAGTCGCGTCAGACCAGCCGAACACCATCGCGAACTTTTCATACGAGACCAGCTTCGCGACCTCGCGCAGATAGGTAGACGACACTTCGTTGAAGGCTTGCGCCGTGAGGAACACGGTTTCCTTGTGGCGGCTGATGTCGGCGAGCACGTCGTTGTAATACTGCTGAGTCATTTCGTACGTCAGGTCGGATCCGTTGCGGAGACCGCGCACGATGTAGTTCGGACGGGTACCAAGGTATTCGAAGTCGACGAGCGGAGTGCCGGACGGCAGCAACGCTACATACACGTTCGGAATGTCGGCTGTGATGGTTTCGATCCACTTGATACGCTGTTCGGCTGCGATATTGTATTTCTTCGACGGGTTTTCGGCAACCACGACGATGAGCTTGTCGAAAAGGCGAGCCGCCTTGTGGATAATGGCGAGATGGCCGATTGTGACCGGGTTGAACGAGCCGGGATAAATTGCAACTTTAGCCATTGGATTCCTTCTTTTTCTTATAATCTTCGATTTGTTCTCTGAGCGACTTTGCGCTGCGCATCAATTCACCGGCGGCTTGTATTACATAGTCGAAGCATCCTTTAGGCCAGTCTTCGACATTTCCGTTGCCGTCAATATGGATTTTCTGGCCATTGAACTTGAAATAGAAGCCGGTGTAATGGTTCTTGCATATCTGGACGCGTACGTTGTCCAGCGCAGCCGTGTTTTTGATTTCTCCGATGGGTTGACCGTCCGGAGAATAAAGGGTTACCGTAGGGTCGATTTCGTTGTCGATACGGATTGCGAGACGGCTCGGATTGAATACTTCCAGCTCGTAGTGCGGATGCTTCTCGTCAGTCACCGTGACAAGGTCGTCGATAAGGATGATATGGTCCTTACCCTTGTAGCTCTTGGCAAAATCTTCGGCCACCGATACCTTCGTGTAACCGTATTGACCCATCGCACCGGGCTGGAGCAGCCTTTCACGGAGTTCGTCGATGTTTTCTGGGGCATTGACCAAGTTGAGGGTCAGCAAGTTGTCCCAGAGAGTATTCGCGACCCTCTCGATCGCGTCAAGCTTCGTGTATACGCGGTCATAGTGTGCGGCGTCGACCTTAATCGCGTCGAGGATTTTCAAGAGAAGTTCGTCGTCGATGTCGGCGAGGGTCTTCCAACCCCAAGTATAGATGAATACTCGGTAGTCTTGGCCGTCGTTTGTGCGGTCGGCAATGAGCTTCGCGATCTGGGAACAGTTGAACGTAAGGAAATTGCGCGACTTCAGGTCATCGAGAACGGTTCCCTCGATATCGATAAAAAATTTAAGCATTGTCCGTAGACTCCTCATTCGCAAGCGGTTCGTCGGGCTTATAGTCTTTCTTGGCTATGTTGGCTCCGACTGGGTGAATAATGGGGTCTTCGTGATGCAGCGGATATGACGGCGTGTCTGTCGTATTATTCGTGTCCATTTAAACCTCTTTTGGGTTCAATATAGCAATTTGCATCGATTTTGTCAATGACGTAAATAAAGTGTTGACAAGTGGGTGAAAATTTCCTATATTTAGCGTCGAGGTAATTATGCACATCAACATTCACAAGTATTCAAACGATTGCTTGAACATGGCTATGCAGCTGGTCAAGGAAATCAACGGCTTCGGTTACGAGGCATACGCCGTAGGCGGTTGCGTACGCGATTTGATTCAATACGAACTCGGACAGACTCTTACAACCGACCTCCACGACGTGGACATCGCCACGAATATGCCGATTGAGGAATTCCAGAAGCATTTCAAGACTCGCAGCAACAACGGCGAGGCTCACGGTACCATCTTGGTTCTCTACGGCGATGAATTGTATGG
>JAEEGL012819700.1_pt1 | contig 24316 bp, 19 predicted proteins | sample 9134231 | NCBI WGS metagenome assembly JAEEGL01 (sample SAMN16246548, study PRJNA631951) | gut metagenome | biome: gut microbiome; feature: rumen; material: fiber-attached | host: Bos | place: Iran: Karaj | collected 2018-10
ACAGTGATAGTTGGAAGCTCAGCCTCAATATAGTAATAATCCGGGATTACAAGTACCGGAACAAATACGAACTTCTTATCAATCTCATCGGAACTGAAAGTATCTGCATCGCTTCTGGATGGATCAAGGATCCACTCAATGTCGGATACCATCTCGATACTTTCCGTCTCATCGTCGTCATTACTAATATATTCGTCAGCGGAACCACTATCTTCGCTTCCTTCGCCGCTCTCATCGTCGGCTCCTGACTCGTCATTTCCACCGGCTTCGTCGCCCGAACCTGATTCTTCACTATTGCCATCTTCGCTGCCGGGTTCTTCGCTTGATGCATCAGCATCATCAGCCTTAGAATCATCTTCCTTGTCACCGTCCTCAGGTTCTTCCACGTCTTCAGCCGCGTGAACCATAAGAGGTCTGAAAATGGATATAATTCTACCTACAAGGTCATCAGAAGCTCCGCCATCATTTCCAGAATCCCCACTTCCGGCGTCACTGTTTCCTGATTCTTCGCTATCCGAATCAGCAGGGACTTCTTCTGCGGAACTTGAATTATCGTCAGCACTGCTCTGTTCCTCGTTTGATTCTTCAGCCGCCGGAGCGCTACTTTCTTCCTTTGCAGGCTCTTCTGCAGGCGCACTTACTGCTGCACCTGAATTTGAGCTGCTCTCTGAATATGATCCACCGGAGTACTCATCTTCTCCGTTGTCCTGGCTATCTTCCTTGCTGCCTTCATCTGCAGGCTGCTCTGACGGAGCTTCGCCCTCTCCGTCAAAGAAGAAAATCTCTTCGCCGTCTATGATCTGAGAGTGGCCCTCACCCTCTTCCTCTTCTTCAAGTTCTTCCTCTTCGAGCTCCTCATCCTCTTCGTCTTCCAAGGCTTCCTTCTCTGCAGCCTCCTCTTCTTCTCTGAGCTGCCTGATGAGCTCTCTCTCTTTTCCCAGCTGCTCTTCGATTCTGTCGTCTCTGTCAATGTCAGCCACAACCTTTATCTCAAGGGATTCCGGAAAATTAATTTCATCGAGACTTCCGCCCAGCTTAAGCTGCTGGTTTATGATTTCTTCCGGAAGCTCAGTAAATTCGGATATTTTGACGTAACTCACGTCATCAAAATATGAGTCAGATGCAGATGCCTCCTGACTCTCAGCCTCACCTTCTTCAGTTGTCGCTTCAGTGCTTGTCTCTTCTGCGACAGCATCGGTAATATCCATATTCTTTTCCACCGCAAGGGAAGTAAACCCGACATTGGTCAAAAAAAGAACGTTTGCGATTAAGATAGAAAGTAGTCTTTTTCTCATTCCGTAACCCCCAAATCCACATGGTTGAATTTGTTGAACATCAAAAAGTGTTCTACTTCTATTTTATCGAAATATTATTACAATATGATTAGGTTTTCGTAAAATTTTATAGTCTTTTTATAGTTTGATTAGTAATTTATGGGATCTTATATAACCAACGTAGAATTATATAGTTTTATATTGAATTATATAGAATTATATAGACGGACATAAATTATATAGCATTATATCATCGACAAATTGGTGGAGTAGACAAAACCAATGATAACCAATGAAAACTAATTAAAAGAATCAAAACCAATGATAACTAATGAAAACTCAATACATAATGATACGCAAAACGTAGACAGGCTGAGCGCCCGCCTCCGTTCTTACATCCCTTTGTCCTTAAGTATCGCATCATGAATAGCTTTCGCGATAACCTCGTCGGGAGCTTTCCTGATTGCTTCGGCTGTAGGATTTTTCTTGATTTGAATTTCTTTTTTAGATGAAATCGCTGGGGGTTGTTTGCCCCCAGCGTGTTTATTAATACTCATTTATTATCTGCGCCCTTTCAAGCTCTTCTTGTTCTCATACATCTTTTTATCAGCGGCTTCGAAAACTTCAGCCACACTGTCCTCGTCATTGTATTTTGCCATTCCGCAGGCAATGACAATTCCACCGTTAGTAAGAGCATCCTCGTTGTGTCGCGCTATGAGCTCGACCAGTTCGCTGCTTCGAGAATAGTCTTCATCCTGCGAGATTACTACAAACTCGTCACCGCCAACTCTGTAAACAGGGCTGCGCTTAAAGGTGCTGCAGATTACCTCACAGGCCTCTCGAATGCACTTATCACCTGCTTCGTGGCCCTCTGTATCGTTGATTTTCTTCAGGTCGTTCACATCCAGCACAACAATGGCGAACTCAGGCTGTCTATGCTCACGAATTCTCTGGTTCATCAGCTCTTCCCTTTCCTTGTAGGCATTCTTGTTCTTAATGCCGGTAAGAGCGTCGACCTCAGCCAGATTCTGTACCATGGCCAATTTCTCCACATACTCGCGCTTTATACGCATAGCATCAGTCACATCCTGACAGAGCCCCAACAGGCATTCCCTGCCGGTATCATCCGTAAATTTGAGCTTGGTGGTCTGGAACTGCCTTGGATTACCTTCCGCGTCAGGAACATCCTCGTAGAAAATATATGGTTTGTCCATGGCAAGAGCCTTTTTATCATCTTCAATGAAATGTAGCGCTGTCTTTTCATCGAAGATCTCAAAATCCGTCAGCCCCACAACTCCATCCGGAGTCTCTTTATGCGCGTAATCTGCAAATGCCTGATTGCAGGCAAGATATTTTCTGGTGTTTACATCTTTTGAGAATGTCATCGCCGGCATATTTGTCAAAAGAGCTGAAACCGACTTCTTGAGCTCGGCTATCTTCCCGTTTGCATCAACCTCTTCTTTAAGCCGAGCATTTTCTTCCTGAAGCTTCGCATATTCTCCGGACATCTTATGCAGCTCTTTACTGGCGTCTTCAGCAGAAGACAACACAGCAACCATGACTGCCGCGACTTTAGTAACAGGATTAACTGCAACTCTCCATGCCAGAATCTGAATGACTTTTCCATTGGCAGTGGAATCATCGATAACAACTCTTTTTCCCTCTTTCGCACACTGTATTACTGCACTCAGCGAGCGACCTCCCGGTTTATCAAGGAGCCCATCCAGCTCAAAGTCAGTCCTGCCAAAGGTATCTGGAAAAAGATCCTTAACATAGTTTTTAAATGATGTATTAGCACGTATAAGCTTAAGATTTCCGTCACTAATCTCAACCATGACCATCGGCCAGGTATCAAAGTAGTCGGAGCGCCGGTCTCCATCACCGCTTGAAAGAGAGAGGTTATACAAATTCACCTTTCCAAGCTGGGAATAATATCCGGATTCATCGGGATTCTCGAGTCCAATCTGTAAATTTCCCGTTCTCTTTCTTTCAATAATCTCTTCAAAAGGTATCGGCTTGCAGAAATAAAATCCCTGAAGCATAGTACATCCAATTTCTTTGAGGAACTCTGCATGTTCCTTGGTCTCAACGCCTTCTGCAACAGTATCCATTCCCAAGGACATACACATTCTGACAATCTCGGTAAGGATAATTTTACCCTTCGCACTCTCATCCATCTGCCTGACAAAAAGCATATCGATCTTTACCAGATCAAAAGGTACATTTTGTAGTATGAGAGGTGAAGAATAACCGCTTCCATAGTCATCCATCCATACACTAAATCCCATTTCCTTAAAGCGTTTAATCTCTGAGATCATGTATTCGACATCGTTTGCGACAGCACTCTCGGTTATCTCTATTACAACCTTATCCCTTGAAATTCCCGCCTGATCTACCCGGTTTCTGATTTCTTCCACAATATCACAGGTATAAAAGTCAGATTGCGACAGATTTACAGACACCGGAACCACATAGAGCCCGCTATCAGCCTGAACTTTCATTTTCTTAAGGGCCATCTCCACAACACAAAGATCCAGCTTATATATGGTATTTGATTCCTCCAGTGCAGGAATAAAAGCCGCCGGACTAAAGAATCCTTTTACAGGATCAATCCATCTGGCCAGAGCCTCTTCATGACACACCTTGCCATTTGCCGTTCTAACAATAGGCTGATAGAATACTTTGATCCAGCCTTCTTCTATCGCCTTATCAATGTTCTCAACCACATACTGCCTGTCTTCGATGGCAGTCATCATCTTTTGGTCAAAAAGATATACCTTGGCCTCATAGTTTTTTCTGCCGGAATCACAGGCCACTTTTGCTCTATCACAGGCTCCGCTGATGCTGATACTCTCATCATCGTAAATGAACATGCCTATGCGAAGAGCCATTCTCTTTTCAACACCTATTTTTCCATTGCTGTCAATAAGCTTAGCCACTGCTTCATTGGCTGTCTCTTCATCGGAAAAGATGCAGAAATGGTCCGCACTAAATCTACTGCAATTCTCACGAGAAAAAAGAGATACAAGGTCTTTTGAAAATGCTTTGAGGACGTTGTCTCCCTCCTCCAACCCATACTTCTGGTTGTATACTTTCATGCCATCAAAATCAGTATATAAAATAACGGGCGTTTTCCCATTTTTACGAATTTGGTCACACCCGGCCTCTGCAAGGTCAAAGAAATAAGTCATTGAAGGAAGGCCTGTCAGATAGTCGTGGCTTTCTTTCTGATGATAACTTCTTTCTTCCAGCTGATTCCTAAGAGTAGTCAATATGCTGTCTCTTTCATTCTTGCAATCTCCCACAAAAGGTCCATGATCTGCATACCAAATGAAAGCCAGACGCACATCTTCTTTGAATATGTGCCTGCCATAAGCATGTATTATCCTATACTCACCGCTTCGTTTGGTTCTGTATAGTACATCATATTCCCCGTCTTCAGAGGTGGCAAAATGATATGCTGCATCCCCGATAAAGGCAATGTCATCTGGATGTGTATCACAATATCTATTGTTATCCAGCATGGCATACAGTTCTTTTCTATCCATGCCTTTATATCCGAAAAGCTCTATTGCACCTTCGGATAAAACGATTGTCACAACTCTTTTATTGATAAACTGATAGATCGCAAACGGAACCGGACTACTTTCCAAAAACTTCAGTTCCTCATCGCTGTATCTGCACTTTTCCAAGAGAAACACCCCCTGCTCCGGATTACAGAAATTTGCAAACACTATACCGATAATATTTTAATATGAAACCATCTGCATAAACAAATGAAAGCTTTATAAACAAAAATAGTGGTGCAAGCAGCGATTTTTGTATAAAATTAGTTAAAGTGCATTAAGGCGAGGTACATTGCTATGAGCAACGATTCCCATAATAAAGGCAAAAAAAATGTAGGTGTATTCTTTAACTGTTCTGAAGTAAGATTCCAGCGCAGATTTTGTCATGCGCTTTCTACCGCTGCCAAAAAGAAGGACTACAATCTTCTTTTCTTCATGACCTTTGAAGTTATAGATGACGAAAGTGACTTCAACAGAATGAATGAAGAGACCATCAGATTTGCTGCAATTGAGCACCTTGATGCCATCATCATTGCCTACGATACCTTTGACCGACCTTCAATCAGGCAGGTTCTGGAAGATGAAATAAGAGCCAGAGCAAAATGTCCTGTTATCAGTTTCAGGGAGATTTACAAGGATTTTTACAGTGTCACAAGTAATGCTAACGATGCCATAAAACAGCTGATCAACCATCTGACAGATGTCCATAATTGCCAAAATATCGCTTTTATGGCGGGCTACGAGCATCACCACGACAGTAACGAAAGACTTAAGATATACAAGGATTATATGGCCGAAAAAGGCCTTACCGTATACGATAACTATATTTTCTACGGAGACATGTGGCGATTTAAGGGAAAAGAGGCTTTTAAGTATTTCTTTTCCGATCCAAACCATCTGCCTCAGGCCATAATATGCGCTAACGACTACATGGCAAGAGCACTCTGCACTGCTGCAATCGAGCACGGCCTGGTTATTCCGGATGACCTGATCATCACCGGTGTGGATGATATCGCAGAAGCTGCTGAATATCACCCCACACTCACAACCATAAGTGTAGACGTAGAGAGCATGGCTGAACAGACAATCGAGCTTGTTGAGAAGCTGATCAATGATCAGTATGTTAAGCCTGTTCACATTGTTCCTGCCAAGATTATTTATAGGGAAAGCTGCGGATGCAAAGGCGAGGAGTCCACTATCCCTTATCAGCAGCAGCTTAACCAGTACTATGAGACCATGAGCCATCTCCTTGGACAGCCACACAACCAGACCATGTTCCAGATAGATCTGGATGGCTGTAATTCTATGGAGGAACTTCTTGATACGATTCAGAGCAATCTGGATCTTCTTGCCAAGCACAAGGCTCTGAATATTTTCCTTTCCGGCCGCGAAAATGAAAACGGAGGCAGGAATTTCGAAGAAAGTATCACTGAAGAAGTTGAACAGATTTTTTCATACAGCAACGGACATAAGAACGTCATCAGCCAAAGATTTTTCAACACCAAACAGCACCTGGATCTAAGCTACTTTGATACCGTTGAGCCTAGAACTGTTTATTTTTCGCTGCTTCATGACAGCAAAAGCTGTTTTGGCTTCCTTGTGTCTGAGTTTGCCAGCCTCAAGGATACTGTTGATCAGTACTACTTTGACTGGGTTCTGAAGATCTCTCTTGCCATCAACAAACATTTCATGGCTACCGAGCTCAAACATCTCCTGGCCCAGACCAAGAAGAGCAGTCTGACTGACTTCATGACAAATATGACCAATCGCCGTGGATTCTATCAGTGGTTATCCGACAACATTAACAATTGGATCAAGGATAACGCCACAATAGCCTTCATGTCCTTTGATCTTGATGGTTTGAAAAAAATAAACGATGAAATGGGCCATGAGTCCGGTGATGATGCAATCATCGCTGCAGCCAGGATAATTAAGGATAACTGTCCCAGGAACGGCATCTGCGCAAGAACCGGCGGTGATGAGTTCCTGATGGTATACCCTGTTTCAAAGATGTCTCCGGATGAAATCGCAGCCAAGATTGAAAACAGCATCAGAATGGAAAACGCTGTTGGCACTTTCGTGTTTAATCTTGGCATGTCTATAGGTTGGCATACAACCTTAATAGACAGTTCGACCAGGATAGAAGACTGTCTGGCTGAAAGCGACAGACAGATGTATGAGATGAAAAAGAAGCATCATACCTCTTCGCAGATGTAAATTCTTTGGCTCCTAAGCCAATTAAGTGCTTCTTTATCCGATGAAAATTGCTGGCCTGATGCAGAATTAAATGCATCCAGGTCAGTTATTTTTGCCATAATTACTGAATGCTCAGGCAAAATACTGCCGTCGCCTCCGTCACCAAGCTCGATCTCTTTATTCATTCTCCTTAGATAAGCTTCATCCCGGATGCAGAATACATCATAAGCTCTTTTAACATACTCATAATCTCTGAACTTCTCCAGCGAATAGTCGCATACCTTCTCAAAGCCCATCCATGAATAGATTGCTTCATCCACAGGCAAAAGATATACGAACGGAATATGCTCCTTCTTAAGAAGTTCAAAGGTCTTTTCAAATACCCTGGACATATAGCCATGATGACGGTAGCCTTCCTTGGTGGCCACTGCTACGACGTAGTAAACCTGAACGACCGTCCCGCATAAACTAAGCTTGTATGGATTAAGGTGGAGCATTGATATAACTTCGCCATCCTCCACACAGGCTACGATCCTGTTATCTGTGCATTTCTCCTCATAGTAATAATCCACAAATACTTTGGGGTCTTCGAAGGCCTCTTCATAGAGACTTCTTGATTTATTTTTCTCTGTTAATTCTGTAATCATACTCTTTTCTCGCATACTCTGTATTTTCTGGCATAACCGATGGGATTATAGCTCTCTTTGGCCTGACGCAGTCCCTCTATACCCATGTCGTCTTCTCTGTTTACAATCTTCGCATCCTCATAAGAATTCAAAAGAAACTGCTGATTGATTACCTGATAGATTCCGGGAATATTGGAATTTCCCTTTTCTATGCTGATGACTGCCATCTTCTCACGGGTATTGTAGGATCCAATGGTAAAAGCCTCCAAAGCCTCATCGACAAATATCCCACCAACTCTGAAGGTAACCTTGTCGCAGTTGCGAAGGACATCAATTACTCCGTTTTTCTCCATCAAAAGTGTGTCCTTGCTGTCCACTCCCTCTTCCATTTTGGCATCAAACCATTTCTTCAGGAATTCCTCCAGAAAGTACTCATCAACACAGCACATGGTCTTATACTGCCATCTTCCGTCATATTCCTTCATGAATTTATTGATAAGATTTCTCTTTTTCTGATACTTTTTCCCCGGAAGAGTTCTAAGTTCTTCAGCATCGTATAAATAGTCCTTAAGTTCATTCTCCTCCTCGACAATAAAGTCCGGATTATCAAAAAGTCCAAGAACCCGCAGCGCATCCTCATCCGCCAGATCTATCCTAAGCGGGCTGTGAAGTTCCTCGTTAAAATATGCTCTCAACATTTCAAAGTACCTAGGAAGTTCCTCTTCCCGGCAATAGGGCATTGCTGCAAAATAGCCCTTATCATCCTTCATGAGTATAAGTGCTGCTTCGTCCTCGATGTATATTTCTGTATTATACAAATCTTTCCAAATATATGTATCCAGAACTGTGCTATCACAGGTCTTATTGTTTCTCAAGGCATATATTCCGGCAAGTTTTGCCGACTCTTCAAACAATGGTTTGTGAAATTCTGGTTTTTTATACATTTTGTTGCTCCTATAACGACCTGAAATCGTTTTGCGGCTATTTAATTGTACACAATCTATTCTATCCCATCTTCGACTTTTGTCAATGGTCAATTCCAACTTTAGATAAATTTAATTAGTATATTTATCGCTTGTAAGCGATAATATTTATACGTAATTTCAATTATTATGATGCCTTTGTTATGTGCTAATTCTTGAAGAAAGGATAAATGCGATGAAAAAGATCACAAGCTTCTATCTCATTGCTGCACTTCTTTTTATCACACTTCTAAGCGGATGCGGAAAAGCAGAAACAGAAGTGGTTGAAGAAGCTGCACCATTCACAGGAACCATTAGAGTTCTCAACATCAAGAGTGAAGTTGATGCGCAAATGAATACTCTTGCGCAGGAATATACAAAAGAAACCGGCATTGCTGTTGAGATTATCGCTGTGTCTTCCGGTGTAGATGCTCAGGCAACACTGAAGGGATATTATCTTTCAGATCAGATGCCTGATATTATCGCCTGCGAAGCTTCCGGATTCGGTAACTGGGAAGGTCTGCTTGTTGATTTAAGCGACCAGGACTGGGCTTCAAGAACCGATGCCGCTTACGTGGACAGCACCTATGGTACCCTTGGTTTTCCTTATACCACAGAGGCCATTGGATTTGCATACAATGCAGACATTCTCGCAAAATGCGGTGTTGATCCAGCGTCCATAACAGGCCCTGAATCCATGAAAGCAGCTATCGAGGCTATTGATGCCAAGAAAGACCAGCTTGGACTTAAAGCCGTTGTAGGCTACTGTGCTGAGCCCGAAAACCTTGGATGGTCCAGCGGAAACCACATATTTGGCGCATATCTTGATTCCGGTCTTTCCAGGACAGATACCACCTATATCGATCTACTTAACCAGGGCGGAACATTAGATACAGACAGATTCGCGCACTACGCTGATATGATGAGTCTTTTTATACAGTACTCGGACCCGGATCTTCTTTTAACAGGTACATATGATGAGCAGGTCCAGGGTTTCGCTTCCGGCAAGTATGCCTTTATAACACAAGGATCCTGGATCGGAGCATCTATGACAGGTGCAAATGCCGATGCCTACGCTAAGGCAGGTAACTTCTCCGTAGGAATGGCACCTTATGCCTTCGAGGAAGGCATGGACACCATTCTTACCAGTGCTCCATCCTGGTGGGCAGTAATAAAGGAGGGACATGTCGAAGAGGCAAAAGCCTTCCTCCAGTGGTGCTCAGAGGACTCCGGTCAGAAGATACTTGTAGAAAGCGCCGGATTCATCAGTCCTTTCAAAGATTGTAAATATGTAGCTTCAGACCCATTCGCACAGGTTATTGCCAATTACATTTCGGCAGGAAAGACCTCCAGCTGGCACTGGATGGACATGCCAGAGGGACTGGGACAAAAAGGTATAGCCTTTGCATTCCAGAAATTCGCTGCCGGCGAGGTTGACGCCGCAGGCTTCCTGAAGGAAGTTCAAAAGATTGCCAAAGACTGGTACGCAACACTGTAAGGAAGGAGGTAGATAAAATGAAAGATACAAATACTGTTAAAGTAAAAACAAAAGATTCCATTATTTTTCAGCTGTCTGCCTTGAACCTTTTAATGCTGATAGCTTTCGTGGCAGTAATGGCAATGGTTATCATGGCTATGAAAACTTCCACAAACAGTAGTGTGGACATGTTTAATTACATGATGAAGCTTACATTGCATGAAGCAAGCTTAAAGTCTGATGTCATGAACCTTTACGACCAGACAACAGGCTACGTTTCAGCTAGTGCGGTAGAGACCAAGGAAGCTCTTTTGCCGCAGATCGAAATTGCCAAAAAGGCTATCGAAACAGATATTTCAGACCTCAACAACGACTTTGCAGATTCTGATAATGCTGAGGTAAAAGAACAGCTGGCAGAAATTTCAGCTCAGTACAAGAGACTGCTTTCTTTCATTGATTCCGCGATTGCGAAGTGTGATGCCGGAGAACAGACTGCCGCTTATAATACGCTTTTTGACAAGGCTGAGATTCAGAAGATTGCTATTTTCCACTCCACAAAAGTACTGGATGAAGCAATATCCTCATCTGCAACGTCAACAACAAGCCAGATGAGAGCTCTTTTGCAGAACGGTAATGTAACAGCCCTTATCGGAACAGCATTTATCCTGATCCTGATCATTATTAACTTCCTTGTAAGTTACAAGAATATCGTTCGCAAGATCCGTGCAATCAGTGATGAAGTAAATACCATGATCACAAACATCGAAGCAGGACAGGGCGACCTTACTACAAGAATCAAGACAAAGACCAAATCAGAGCTTTTGTTTATCACTACCGGTATTAACCACTTCATCGAAACCCTTCAGGGAATCATGAAGGATGTAAAAAATGGTTCAACCGTCCTTACAAGTTCCTCTGAAGAGGTTGCTTCCCAGCTTCGTATCGCTGATGACAGCGTAACAAATACTTCAGCCGCACTGGAAGAGCTCTCCGCAAACATGGAAACTCTCTCAGGCACTGTTTCATCCATCAATGACAGAGTTGAGGATGTAAGAGCCGCTTCCCAGGAAATCACAGATCAGGCAATGTCCGGCACCGAAACCGCCGTTGCCATCAAACAGGAGGCTTTGGACCTCAAGAAGCGCGTAACAGAGAAAAAAGCCGAGGCAGGAGATCAGGTTGCCCAGCTTTCAGAGACACTTACCAAGTCTGTGCAGGATTCAGAGCAGGTAGGTCAGATTAATGAACTTACCAAGGTTATTCTTGATATCGCTTCTCAGACAAATCTTTTGGCCCTTAATGCTTCCATCGAGGCTGCTAGAGCCGGAGAAGCAGGTAAAGGTTTCGCTGTCGTTGCTTCCGAGATCAGCTCCCTGGCTGAAAACTCCAGACAGACAGCCGGAAACATCCAGGTCATCAGTAATGAGGTTACGGAAGCAGTTAACAGGCTGGCCAAGAACGCTCAGGATGCCCTTGATTTCATCAACGGAACAGTTCTCGGTGACTACGATGAATTCGTTTCAACCGGTGAAAAATATGAGCACACAGCCGACATCATGGATGAAATGCTCCATGCTTTTGACAACAAGGCTGAAAACCTCAATAGCATCATGACAGAGATGGTTGAATCCGTTCAGATGATTACCGACTCCATCAAAGAAAGCTCCATTGCTATCTCCTCCTCTGCAGAGAACTCTTCAGAGATTGTCGGAGGTATCAAGAAGATTTCCGAGGCTATTGATAAGAACAATGAGATTACAGAGCAGCTGAATGACACTACTCAGAAGTTTACTTCCCTGTAATCTGCTTCCCGGATCTTGGCACGGCTTATTTTGCCGGTTGTGGTCCTTGGAAGGTCATTTACGAACTTAACAATTCTGGGATACTTATAAATAGCTGCTCTCTTCTTCACATATTCCTGAAGTTCAGTAGCAAGCTTATTGTCAGGCTTATATTCATCCGAAAGGATTACACTGGCCTTGACTAAAGATCCCCTTGTTTTAGAAGGATAAGCGGTTACCGCACATTCGAATACCGCCGGGTGACGCATTAAAATGTCTTCCACCTCGGATGGTCCGATGCGGTAGCCGCTTGATTTTATTACATCATCATTTCGTCCCACGAAATAGAATGCCCCATTTTTATCCTTTTTTGCCTTGTCTTTGGTGTGATATACGCCGCCGGACCAAATATCCTTATAGAGATTTTCACCGCCTAAATAGCCCTTAAAAACGCCGATTGGAGTCTTTCCCTTTTGGGGCACGATGACAATCTCTCCCGCTTCCCCGTCGGGAACCTCTTTGCCGTTCTCATCAACTAGTTTTATGTTATACAGAGGAGATGCGTAGCCAATTGAGCCCCTGGCCTGGTCATCTTTGATTCCGGTGCAAATCTGAAGCGCTGTCTCGGTCTGACCAAAACCTTCTCTTACGACAAGCCCTGTCATTTCAGTGAACTTCTGCGAAACTTCAGCAGGCATCGGTTCTCCTGCCGTTGTGGCATAACGCAAGTTATTTAATTTGTATTCTGTCAGATCCTCTCTAACAAAGTATTTGTAGATGGTAGGTGGCGCACAGAAAGTATTTATCTGCTCCTCTTCTAAGAGCTTTAACATATCTCCTGCGTAAAACTGCTCGTAATCATATACCATTATTGCGGAGCCCATAAACCACTGTCCGTACAACTTCCCCCAGGCAGATTTGGCCCATCCGGAATCTGCTACAGTAAGGTGAAGTCCGCCTTTTTTAACTCCATGCCAGTTCTTGGCTGTATATATGTGAGCAAGCGGGTAGGAAAAATCGTGTATGACCGCCTTTGGGGCGCCATTTGTCCCGGAAGTAAAGTAGTAGAGCATATCGTCAGTGACAGAGGTCTTGACTCTTTCGAATTTGACTTTGCTCTTATCAGCCTGCTCCAGGAGCCCGGAAAACGATGGTTTATCCTTGTATGAATTACCTACCACAAGCTGAACTGCGCCTGTTCCATCAAGAGCTCTTTCAACCTTGTCGCAGATATCATCGGCATTTACGCAGATAACAGCTTTTGCCTTTACCAGTTTAGCTCTTTCTCTAATGTCATCCGCTGACACCATATGCGAAGTTGGTACAGCAACGGCACCCAATTTGTGGAGGGCCAGTATGCTTATCCAGAACTCATATCTGCGTTTTAGAAGAAGCAGAACTGCATCGCCCCTAGTTATTTCGAGTTTATTTAGCATAACAGCTGTTATGTCTGAGAGTCGCTTGATGTCGGCAAAAGTGAATACTGTCTTCCTTCCATCAGCTGTCTTATGAACAAGAGCTCTTTCATCAGGACATTCCTTTGCAAGTCTGTCCATTACATCATAGGCGAAGTTAAAAGAGTCGTCATAACGTAGCTCTATGTCTTTTATTCTTCCGTTTTCATCCGGGATTTCCCGGTAATAATCCTCGTAAATTTCGGACATTTTCCCTATCCTTCTCATGTATTCTTCAAATTCATATTCACTCAATATCCGACCTTCCTGAACTTTCGGTATCTGGATTCAACCAGTTCATCAACCGGAATCTTCTTAAGTTCTGCCAGCTCGTCCCTTATCTGAGCCGTAAGTCCCTTTACATCTCCTGCCCTGCAGATCTTGTCAATCAGCCCCAGTTTATAAAGCTTGCTTGCAGTAAGACCAAGCGCATTGGCGGCCTCATCCGCTCTTTTCGTGTCTTTCCATAGGATGTTGGCGCAGCTCTCCGGCGAGACAACGCTAAAATACGCATCTTCCACCATCCATATTCTGTCGGCGTGACAAAGAGCCAGTGCTCCACCACTTCCACCTTCTCCAATGACAATGCTGAGTATTGGAGTCTTTAAATCCGACATTTCAGCCAAATTATCGGCGATTGCTCTTCCCTGGCCGTGCTCCTCAGCATCAATTCCGCAATAAGCCCCGGCTGTATCAACAAAACATAATACAGGCCTTCCAAATTTTTCTGCCTGTTTCATTAAACGCAGAGCCTTTCGGTATCCTTCCGGGTGTGCACTGCCAAAATTGCGCTCAACTCTCTCCTCAAGAATCTTCCCTTTTTGTACACCTATAACTGTTACCGGAATTTCTCCTATCCATCCGAGCCCTGCTATTATGGCCTTGTCATCCCCATACAGTCTGTCTCCGTGAAGCTCCATAAAATCATTCACAACCAGATCTATATAATCTTTGGCATATAACCTTCCGTCGCCTCTGGCGGCTGTAACTATCTCGTAATCATTCATTGGACACCTCGTGAAGCCCCAGAATCCTGCCAATATAGTCTTTTTGCTGCTCTCTTGGCACAATCGCATCTATAAAACCGCACTCAAGCACTCTCTCCGCCTTCTGAAAGCCCTCCGGGAGCGCCTGATTAAGACTCTTTTCAATGACCCTTGGTCCGGCAAATCCTACTCTCGCACCGGGTTCAGAGAGAGTAATGTCCCCAAGCATGGCAAAGCTGGCATCCACGCCTCCGGTGGTGGGATTCGTCAAAAGAACTATGTAAAGGCCTCCCTTGTTGCTGTGTCTTTTTACAGCTGCAGAAACCTTTGACATCTGCATTAGAGAAATCATTCCTTCCTGCATTCTTGCGCCTCCGGACACAGTCACGCCCAAAACAGGCAATTTGTAAGCCGTAGCATATTCAAAAAGCCGGGTTATCTTTTCCCCGACGACTGCTCCCATTGATCCCATCATGAAATTGGAATCCATGGAAAAAATGCAGGTTTTATAACCACAAATAGTCGCAACTCCGCATATTACACCTTCTTTTTCGCGGCTCTTTTCGATAGCTGCTGTTATTTTATCGTCGTACCCGGGAAATCCCAAAATGTTTCTGGATTCAAGATCGGCATCCATTTCTATGAAGCTTCTTTTGTCCGTCAGCATCAGTATTCTTCTGCGAGCTCTTACAGGAAAATAGTATCCGCACTCTGGACATACGAAATTGTTCTTCCTGATCTTTGCCACTGAAATCTGGCTCTGACACTTTTTACAGGTAATCTTCCTGCTCCTTTGACGCAGTCCTCCGCCCTCAAGTTCGTTATTCGCTTTTATAAACAGGTTCCTGAGTTCCATTACTTACAAAACCTTCTGGCAAATGCCTGTATCATAATTTCCTACAACAAATTTCACGTTATCCATGAATTTCATGTGCATATCTCTGTTGTTATCAACGCCCACCAGAACAAATTCCGAAAGGGCGCTCTTCATCTTCCTGATGGCTCCGTCCCTGGTGTCGGAGCATACTATGAGTTTCCCCAGCATGGAGTCGTAGAAGGGCGTCACTTCATAGCTTTGGTAAAGAGCTGAATCAAATCTCACATCCACACCTCCGGGAATGTGCAAAAGCTCTACTTTTCCGGTAGATGGCGCGAAACTCCTGGCGTTTTCCGCACAGATCCTACATTCTATGGCATGCCTCTTGTGAGTGATATCCTTCTGATCGAACGGAAGCTCAACTCCCGCAGCAGTCCTTATCTGCCACTCCACGATGTCGATTCCGCATACCATCTCCGTAACTGAATGCTCCACCTGAAGCCTTGTATTCATCTCCATGAAGTAAAACTTGTCTTTTTGAACCAGAAATTCCACGGTTCCTACTGTGACATAGTGGCACTCCTTTGCCAGATTTACGGCAGCTTCGTACATCTTTTTCCTCATGTCTTCGGACAACACAGGTGCAGGGCACTCCTCGATGAGTTTCTGGTTCTTTCTCTGTACAGAGCAGTCTCTGTCCCCCAGAGCAATGACCTTTCCGGCTTTATCCGCGATTATCTGAACTTCCACGTGCTTTACATTTTCCAGATATTTCTCCATGAAGATCTCATCATCGGCAAAAGAGCTGGCTGCTTCCTTTTTTACCTGGTCAAAAGCCCCTGCAAGATTACTCTTTTCCCTGACAATCCTGATCCCTTTTCCGCCGCCTCCGGCTCTGGCTTTGAGGATAACAGGGTATCCGATTTTCTCCGCCCATTTTTCTGCGTCATCGGCGTCATTTAGGATCGGACTGCCGGGTGTTACCGGCACTCCGGCCTTTATGGCTGTTTCCCTTGCCTTTTCCTTTTGGCCCATAAGCCGCATAACTTCTGAGCCCGGACCTATCAGAACAATGTCATTTTCTTCGCAGAGCCTTGCAAATTCGGGGTTTTCAGATAGCATCCCATATCCCGGGTGGATCGCCTCAGCTCCGACGCGCTTTGCCAGTGTAACTATGACGTCCATGTTCAGATAACTGTCCTTAACCAGCGGGCCGCCAATGCAGTAACTTTCATCACCCATTTCCGCGTGAAGCGCGGTGGCATCGGCATCAGAATAGACAGCAACAGTCCTTATGCCCATTTCCTTACAGGCTCTGATGATACGAACTGCAACTTCACCTCTGTTAGCAATTAGTATTTTAGAGAACATTGTTATTCCCCTCCGTTTTCTGTGGTGATCACAAACGAAAAGTCACCACTCATACACCTCTTGCCTTCTACACTAAGCTCCCCGTGAAGCACATACATTGGATGCATGGCCCTTAGCAGCTTCGTGTCTATCTTTATCCTGTCTCCTGGCTTAATCATGCCCCTGAATTTCACCTTATCAAGGCCCGTATACACCGGAATGCTTTTCTCCTGTCTCATCTTATCCGCGAACATGATGCAGGCGGATTGAGCCATCATTTCACACTGAATGACTCCCGGTACAATCGGATTTCCCGGAAAATGCCCCTGTAAAAAGAACTCGTCGCCCCGGACATTGTAATATCCTGTTGCAGAGCCATCATCGTTCAAATAAACTTCGTCCACAAGCAGCATGGGCTCCCTGTGGGGAAGTATCGTCTTTATCTCATCTCTGTTCATATATTCCTGCCTCGCGCTGTCTCCTATTTTCAGCTGGCCTTCACTACGAACAGCGTCTGGTTATACTCCACCAGATCGCCTTCCTTTGCGCAAACTTTGCTAATAACGCCGCTCTTTGTGGACTTCACTTCGTTCATCATCTTCATGGCCTCGATGGTGCAGAGAACATCGCCTTCTTTTACGGTATCTCCCTCTTTTACAGCCTTGTTGTCACCGCTGGCTGCATAAAAGATGCCAAGAAGGGGCGCCTTGATTTCCTCGCCGTCGATTCCTGCGCTCTTCCCGGAACTTCTGCCATCTTGAACTACATTCATTCGACTATTCGTACTATCATCTGTTCCCTCAGGACGCATACTGCCATGCCCTGTTACATCTGCGTACTCCCCAATGCCCTTCCTGAGCTTTAACTTGAAGTCTCCCTCTTCTACCTCCATCTCAGTTAATCCAAGCTGCTGAAAGAGAGCCCCATATTCCTCTAATGAATTCATTGTTCCTCCGTTTCAAATCCATAAACCTGCAATTTCATTCGCTTGCATAAGTTCGCATCTATATTCGCTTAAATGCTATGCAGGCATTGTGTCCGCCGAATCCCAGAGATGTACTGAGAGCGAAATCAAGTTCTGCCTTCTTCGCCTCATTTGCTGTGTAGTCCAGGTCGCACTCCTCATCTTTTTCTTTGTAATTGATGGTTGGTGGTATTACGCCTTCAGAAAGCGCCAGAACAGATGCAATTGCCTCTACTGCTCCCGTTGCTCCCATCATGTGCCCTGTCATGGATTTTGTAGAACTAACATGGATGTCGTAAGCTCTTTTGCCAAACACCTCTTTAATCGCCTTGGTTTCCATGGCATCGTTGAGATGGGTTCCCGTTCCGTGGGCATTGATGTAGATTTCGGCATCATCACCTATTCCTGCCTCTGAGACTGCGTTCTTAATGGCACGTACCGCTCCGCTGCCCTCCGGATCAGGGGCCGTGATATGATAAGCATCCGCAGTGTTTCCATATCCTACAACTTCCGCAAATATCTTTGCTCCACGCTTTTTAGCCCTCTCATATTCTTCAAGAATAAGGATTCCGGCTCCTTCACCCATCACAAAGCCGCCTCTTCTCTTGTCGAAAGGTATGCTGCCCTCCTCCGGGTTCTCTGAAAGATTCAGCGCCTGGCAATTCACGAATCCGGCCATTGCCAGCTCATTTATCGAAGCTTCGCTTCCGCCTGCAATGATTGCATCTGCATAGCCGTGTTTTATGGCCCTGTAGGCCTCTCCCAAGGTGTGAGTTGAAGTAGCGCAGGCAGTAACCACCGGAAGTGTGGGCCCCTTAGCGCCAAACTTGATAGATACTGCCCCGGCTGCCATATTGCTGATCATCATCGGCACAAAAAACGGCGAAACCAGCTCCGGCCCTTTCTCAATGAGCTTTGTCGTCTCTCTGATCGTGGTGTTTATTCCGCCAATTCCTGAGCCTATGTAGACGCCAAGCCTCTCTTTATCCAGATCAGACTCCAGAATCCCACTCTGTTCAACCGCCTGCTTCGCGGCACCCATGGCATATTGCATGTAAAGATCCGATTTCCTGATTTCCTGAACTGTATCGTAATACTTCTTGGGTTCGAATCCCTTAACCTCGGCATCAAGGCTCACCTTAAGCCCTGACGCGTCGAATCTGCTGATTTTATCTACTCCGCAGACTCCATCCTTGAGATTACCCCAGAAAGTCTCAAGATCATTTCCAACCGGGCTTATAACGCCCATTCCCGTAACAACTACTCTACACATACATTCCTCCGTCTACCTTGATCACCTCTCCTGTGATATATCCCGATGCATCCGCTGCCAGGAAAAGTGCAAGTTTAGCCACATCCTCAGGATTTCCCAGTCTCGCCAAAGGAATCTGCTTTTTCATTTCCTGAGTTTGATTCTCATCAAGTGCTGCTGTCATCTCAGTTGCGATGTATCCCGGGGCGATAGCGTTGCATCTTATGCCTTTTCGGCCGTACTCCTTGGCAAAAGATTTGGTGAATCCGATAATCCCGGCCTTTGATGCCGCATAATTGGTCTGCCCCTTGTTTCCCATCATTCCCACAACCGAGCTTATGTTTATTACGTTTCCGCCCCTGTTCTTTACGAAATTTCTGGTAAAAGACCTGGTGACAAAAATACATCCTTTGAGATTAACGTCTATAACTCCGTCAATATCCATGATCCCAAGGTTTGGTAAAAGGTTGTCTCTGGTAATCCCGGCATTATTAACCAGAACATCTATCCTTCCAAAATCTGCAAGGATCTCCTGTGATACGCCTTCTACCTGCTCCGGATCTTTTACATCGCAAAAATATAGTTTTGCGTCGATTTTAAGGCCTTTTAGTTCGTTTATGGTATCAATTGCCGCTTTTGAGTTTCTCGTGGCTATAATTGCCAAATTTGCATGATTTTTAGCATATTCCAAGGCAATGGCCTTCCCTATACCTCGACTGCCTCCTGTAATAACAATGTTTTTTCCTGTCAGCATACTTCTTCCACCGTTTTATTCAGAGTTTCGATATCACTTACATTTAGAATTCTGGCCTCCGGAACAGTTCTTTTTACAAATCCGGCAAGAGTCTTTCCTGGTCCACACTCTATGAAGGTATCCACTCCGTCTTTTGCCATGTTCAAAAGAGTTTCTTCCCAGCGAACACTGTTGGAGATCTGCTCTGAAAAAGTGTCGATCATCTCCTCTTTCTCCGCAGAATAGGGCATTGCGGTCTTGTTGGCATAAAGTGGTATATATGTTTTATTTATGTTATATATCTTATTTAACAATAATTCCCTTTTAAGGCCTTTCGATGCATCTTCCATGTACGGTGTGTGGAAAGGTCCGCCTACAGCCAGCTCTATGAAGCGAACCTCCAGCTTTTTTAGCTTCTCTTTAAGCGCCTCTATCTTTTCTGCTTCGCCGGATACAACTATCTGCCCGGGGCAGTTGTAGTTGACCGGATATACTCCTGATTCTGCGCACAGCTCTTTTAACTGCTCCTTGTCCATCTTAAGGACAGCGATCATACTGCCCTTCTGGGCATCTGCCGCCTTCTGCATAAGCTCTCCGCGCTTGCATACCAGTTTGAAGGCCTCATCCTTGGTAAGAGCACCGGAAACCGCCATAGCAACTGTCTCCCCAAGAGAAAAACCCGCAACAGCGTCTGGATTAATGCCTTTTTCAATCAGCGCCAGTGCCGCCGCCATATCAGCCAGGAAAAGGCAAGGCTGCGTATTCTCGGTCTTTTTCAGTTCCTCCTCAGATCCTGTGAAGAGTTGAGACAGTGTGCCGGGTCTTATGGCCTCCGCAACGCCGTAAAAATCATGGACACTGCCAACTGACTCAAAAAGATCCTTACTCATTCCCGCATACTGACTTCCCTGTCCATCAAATAGAAACGCAATTTTTCCCATATATTTCCTGAATCCTCCTCTGGGCATCTTCACAGATACCTTCAATGATCTCCTGACACGTGTCCTCTGAATTCACCAGGCCTGCAATCTGCCCACACATGCAGGAGCCGTATCGCACATCCCCTTCTATCGCTGCTCTCCTAAGAGCGCCTGCTCCCATAGCCTCCAGTTCCTGTGTTGTAGTATTTGGATCTTTTTCTTTTTCCTGGAAGTCCCTTGTCATCCTGTTCTTTAGGGCTCTTACCGGGTGTCCGAGGCTCTTTCCTGTAACGATTGTGTCTCTGTCTTTTGCAGCAAGAACCTTCTGCTTATAGTTCTCGTGAACATTACATTCCTTAGCAGTCAGGAATCTGGTACCCATTTGAACAGCCTTAGCACCAAGCATGAGAGCTGCAGCCATTCCTCTGCCGTCTGCAATTCCGCCTGCAGCAATCACCGGAATATCCACCGCGTCAGCAACCTGTGGAACAAGTGCCATCGTTGTTGTCTCACCAACATGTCCACCTGATTCACATCCTTCAGCTACTACGGCACAAGCTCCCATTCTCTCCACCATCACTGCAAGAGCAACGCTGGCGACAACGCAAATTACCTTTACTCCGGCCTCACCTAACTGAGCCATGTATTTTGCCGGATTTCCGGCTCCTGTAGTAACAACTTCAATACCTTCCTCACAGACTACCTGCACAGCTTCATCGATATACGGGCTCATCAGCATGAGATTCACACCAAAAGGCTTGTCCGTCAGTTCTTTTGCCTTATGGATCTGCTCCCTGAGCTGCTCACCATTTGAGTTCATAGCCGCTATCAGACCCAGGCCTCCTGCATTAGAAACTGCCGCAGCAAGATACGCATCTGCAATCCAGGCCATACCTCCCTGGATCACCGGATATTCGATGCCCAGAAGGCTGCATACTTCATTTTCGTTCATTTTTTACCTCGTCTCATGTGCACCACTTTGTCACGGAATTCTGTAGGTGCTTCAAGCTGTCTTTTCAATCTCAGCAACCAGTTTGTCTATTGTTGTTATTTCCTGTGAAAGCTCAATCTTACAGTCAAGCTCTTCCTGCATCTGCATTACCAGCTCCATGATATCCAGTGAATCCAGGCCAATCTCTGTAAATGTACTTGTTGCTGAAATCTCAGCCTCGTCCTTATCAAGATACTCTGCGATGATTCTTGTGATTGTTCCCTTTACGTCCTTCATTTTTCTTCTCCTTTTAGCTTTGTATGATTCGTTTTCTTGTGCTTCCTGTTGACGAATTGTCTTTTTTTGTTAGACAAATAACAATTCTTTGATACAATAAACGTGGGTGTTACCCCCATGTCAAGAAACTTATTTAATTTTTTTAATGGTGAAATGAAATGTCAGGATTAACAGATAAGCAAGATCAGGACTACGTTTTAAGCGTTGGACAGTTTGCAAAATTATGCGGAACCACAAGAGATACTTTAAGATTTTATTACGAGCAGAACATAATTAACCCTAGAGTCGACCCGAATAATGGCTACCATTACTACTCTCCGTCTCAGATCAGCTCTTTTTTCTTTATACACACCATGAGACAGGCCGGCTGTAGCATCAAGGAAATAAGTGATCTTATCCATAATTCAACCAGGGAGAAGATTGAAAAGCTCACGAATGCCAAGATTCTTGATATGCAGCGAGAGCTTTATCTGATAAACAAGAAGATCAGCGCCCTCCACCTTGGAATGTGGATATTGGGTAAATACGAAGCTCACAAGAACGGAGCTCCATTTCTTGAAGATATTCCCGATATTAGCGTCAGCAAAACCGACATCAGAAATAAAGATAATGCCTTTCACACCGCCGATATTGCCCATGACATATCTGAGCATCTGTCGAAAGCCACTCCTGAAGGAAGCCTTTCAACCTTTCCGACCGGTGTCACCATCAGCTATGAGGACTTGAAAAAGAAACACTATGTATATAACAGCATCATCAGCTGGTCATTTCTTCCGGCAGACAACATAGACACCTTCTGGCTTCCCGGAAGACTGGCTGTTTGTTGTTATCAGGATGATCCGCAAAAAGACATCAAAAAGACTTATACAAAAGTCCTTAACTTTATCAAAAACCATAATCTTAAAGCTATTTCGGACCTATATGTAATCAGTTTGATCAACCTATATGAGAAAGAAAAGCAACATACTTATTTCAAATATCTGCTCATTTGCGTTGAACCAAGAATTACTGGATAATAATATTTATTCATGTTATACTCATGTATTGTACGCAATTTATTATGTGAGGATTATGTTATGCAAAAAGAAAACAAGATGGGCGTTATGCCTGTAAAACAACTGATAATATCAATGTCCCTGCCAATGATGATTTCTATGCTTGTGCAGGCCCTTTACAACGTTGTTGACAGTATTTTTGTTGCCAAGATCAGTGAAGATGCGCTCACAGCTGTTACGTTGGCATTTCCTATGCAGAATCTCATGATTGCACTTGGTTCCGGTACCGGCGTAGGTATTAACGCGCTGCTTTCAAGATCTCTCGGGGAAAAGAAATTTGAGAACTCAGATGCTGCTGCAAATACAGGTATTCTACTGACTTTCTTTAATTACCTTGTATTCCTGATCATCGGCATCTTTTTTGCCGGTTCATTCATTCATTCACAGACTGATATCCCTGAAATTGCAGTTTATGGTAAAGAATACCTTACAATTATCTGTTGCCTTTCCTTTGGAATATTCTTCCAGGTAACCTTTGAAAGGCTTCTTCAGTCAACAGGCAAGACAATTTACAGCATGATCACACAGGCTACAGGTGCTATTATAAATATTATTTTTGACCCTCTTCTGATTTTTGGTATTGGTCCGTTCCCTGAACTAGGCGTTGCAGGAGCTGCTTATGCTACAGTACTTGGCCAGATTGTTGCCTGCTCAATAGGTCTTTTCTGTAACCTTAAGCTCAATAACGAGATACATATCAGCATCAAAAAGATCCTTCATCCTTCATCAAGGATTATCGGTGAAATATATTACGTTGGTGTACCTTCAATTCTGATGATGTCCATCGGTTCTGTTATGACTTACCTCATGAACAGGATCCTCGGCAGTTTCTCATCAACTGCAACTGCAGTATTTGGTGTATATTTCAAGCTTCAGAGTTTCTTCTTTATGCCTGTATTTGGTCTCAACAACGGTCTTATTCCTGTTCTTGCTTATAATTATGGTGCAAGAAATAAAGACAGAATTAAAGAGGCTCTCAAGTTCGCGATGATGCTTGCTGTTTCTATCATGATCGTAGGAACCTGCTGTTTCCTTGCAATTCCGGAGACTTTATTGAAGATGTTCAACGCATCAGAGAGTATGGTATCAATCGGTATCCCGGCACTTAGAATCATAAGCCTCTCTTTCCCTATTGCCGGCTTGTGTATCGCTGCCGGTTCCATTTTCCAGGCATTCTCTATGAGTTTTTATTCTCTCATTGTATCTGTTGGACGTCAGCTTGTAGTGCTGATTCCGGCCGCCTGGTTACTTTCTCAGACAGGTGTATTGGCAAATGTATGGTGGGCATTTCCTATAGCTGAGGTAGCATCTGTTTGCCTCTCAGGTTTCTTCTTTAAAAAGCTCTACTCATCTACCGTTGCAAAAATGTAAATTATTAAACACCTTAATAGTGTCGTTTTGCAAGAGATTTTTCTAAAAAAGTGTTGTTTAGTGCGCTTTTTCAGTATTATGCACTAAAAAGTGTTATGATTTTTGGCACTTTTTCGATTCTAAATACTTGTTTGGTGCATAAAATGGGTGTAGAATTTTTATTGGTAGTATAAATTCTCACTTTGAGGGAGGTATTAAACCATGAATAAAACAGAACTCGTTGATGCTATCGCAAAGGAAACTGGTCTTTCTAAGAAGGATTCAGAGAAGGCTGTTAAGGCTTTCACAGAAGCTGTTTCAAAAG
>JAEEGL013669549.1_pt1 | contig 24316 bp, 26 predicted proteins | sample 9134231 | NCBI WGS metagenome assembly JAEEGL01 (sample SAMN16246548, study PRJNA631951) | gut metagenome | biome: gut microbiome; feature: rumen; material: fiber-attached | host: Bos | place: Iran: Karaj | collected 2018-10
CAGTTGAGGGCGTTTTGTCCGCCTGCTGCCCAATTGGTAAAGGACACTTGTGAAAAATTCAAGCCAACGTTGCCTTTGTTGGTCCAACCTTCGGTTTTTTCTTCTTGTGCAAAAGATGCAATGGCAAAAAAGAGCGCCATCGCGGTGATAAATGCTTTTCTCATTTCGTTTATTTTAATTGGTTTTTTACCGAATCTACCGAATCTACCGAATCTACCGAGCTTTAACCCCTACGGGGTAAAATACTCCTCACTCCTCACTCCTCACTCCCCACTCCTCACTAATAAGCGTTTCCATCCTGATAATTCCTGCTCCCAATGTTAAAGGTGATATCCTGGAAGTTATGGCTTCTCACGTATTTGCCGTCTTTTATTGCTGGGATCCAGAGGGTTCCCTGTAACAGGCGGATAGCCTCGTTGTCGCAGCCGGCGCCTACCGACTTGTCGATGGTGATGTTGGAGACGTTGCCGTTGGTTTCCACGACGAAGTTCAGACGGACGGTGCCATTCACTTCAGCCATCTTAGCTGATTCCGGATAATCGAGGTTGTTGAGGATGTATTGTGCCATGTTACTACCATTGGCAAAATAGGGTTTGGCAGCTTCTTCCAGTTGCCTTATCTCGAAAATATGGTAGCTGCTGTCGGCTTCCAACGTCAGGGGAAGGGCAACACGCTCGTGTTTTTTCCAATAGCGTTTGTAGGCCTTGGCACTGTATTCCACCTCATATTCCATGGAGGATTCGATGGGCAGCATGTTTTTAGTCGCCGGGTTCCAAAGGATCTTTTTCACGATGTCCAGGGCATTGTCGTTGGCGGCTTCGCTGAAAGTCTCTTTGACCTGATAGTCGCTGCCGTTGCCATGCTCATCCAAGCGGAATGCCACCACCACCTTGCCCTTGTTTCCCGCCTGGAGATCAGCTTCAGGATAGAGTAGGTTTTGTTGGATGAAAACATCCGTCACTTGATGGCTTGCTTTGGGTGTTGCGGGGTTGATTTGGGCGAAACCATAGCGGCAACAGCATATAAGCAATATAGATACGATCCAGGGTTTTAATAGTAAAGTTTTCATAATCAAATGGTTGTATTAAATACTCGGAATATGATTTCTCGATGCTAATATACTATTTTTTATTTTTACTTTTGCAAAAAATCCGCGATTATGGAAATCAATGAGAAAAACAACATGATCTTCGGGGTGCATCCCGTGCTGGAACTGATTCGTTCACAGAAGGAAATAGAGAAGGTTTTCATTCAGGCTGGTGCACGTTCGATGGAGATCACGGAGATAGCGAACACCTGTCGCAAGAATGGCGTTCCCGTGCAGTATGTACCCATCGAGAAGATGAACCGTTTGACACGCAAGAATCACCAAGGCGTCATCGCGTTCATCTGTCCGATTGAATACCAGCCGTTGGAGAAGGTGATTCCTGCGGTTTTTGAGGAGGGCAAGGATCCCCTTGTCTTGATGCTCGATCGTGTGACCGACGTGCGCAACTTCGGTGCCATTGCCCGTACAGCCTACGCCGCCGGCGTGGATGCCATCGTCATCCCTTCCAAAGGCTCCGCTTTGATCAATGGCGATGCCATGAAAACCTCTGCTGGTGCATTGTCGTTGATCAATGTATGTCGTGTGGATAACATGAAAGACGCCATCGATTTCCTCCAGGCCAGCGGCTTGCGAGTGGTGGGCTTCACCGAAAAAGCCAAAGAGAGCCTGTGGAAATCGGATCTCACAGGCCCCCTTTGCGTGATGATGGGCTCCGAAGAGGACGGCATCAGTCCCGCCTACCTCAAACGCCTCGACGCTCACTTGATGATCCCTATGCCGGGTGATATCGACTCACTCAATGTTTCCGTAGCTACGGGAATCGTTTGTTTTGAAGTGGTGAGGCAGTTGTCATTGCGAGGAGTGTAAACGACGAAGCAATCCAGTCTGGGTAATACTGGATTGCTTCGCTACGCTCGCAATGACGAGTTATTTCAGATATTTATCCAACCAATTATAGAACCTGCGTTGCCAGAGCACGCCGTTCTGGGGTTTCAGCACCCAGTGGTTTTCATCCGGGAAGTAGAGGAACTCGGCATCCAAGCCACGAAGGACAGCGGCGTTGTAGGCTTGCATGCCTTGCGTGAAGCAGATACGATAGTCGAGACCGCCGTGGATCACTAAGATAGGAGCAGTCCACTTGTCTACAAAGAGGTGAGGAGAGTTGGCGTAGGTCTTACGCACGGTGGCGTCGTTCCATTGCCAGTATGGGCCTCCAAGGTCCCAGTTCACAAACCACATTTCTTCGGTTTCGAGGTATTGTGCCTCAAGGTTGAACATGCCGTCATGGGCAATCAAAGCCTTGAAACGTCCCTCGTGGTGACCGGCCAGCCAATACACGCTGTAGCCGCCGAAGCTGGCACCCACGGCGCCGAGACGGTTCTCGTCGATGTATGGCTCCTTGCTAACCTCATCGATGGCGCTGAGATAGTCTTTCATGCATTGTCCACCATAGTCGCCGCTGATTTGCTCGAGCCATTCCTGACCGAAGCCGGGCAAGCCGCGACGGTTGGGGGCAACCACAATGTAGTCGTTGGCAGCCATCATCTGGAAGTTCCAACGGTATGACCAGAACTGGCTCACTGTGCTCTGTGGACCGCCTTCGCAGTAGAGCAGGGCAGGATATTGCTTGTTGGGATCGAAATGAGGTGGGTAGATGACCCATGTGAGCATCTGCTTACCGTCGGTGGTCTTAACCCAACGCTCTTTGACTTCTCCCATGGTGAGTTGGGCGAAGATGTTGTCGTTGACATGGGTGATTTGTGTGGCTTCGCCTGTGGTGGGGCTCACTGAGAACAGCTCAGTGGGATGGCTCATCGACTGACGTCCGGCAATCAGCTTTTCGCCATTGAAATGCACGGAAATGTAGTTGTGCTTGCCAGTGGTGAGTTTCTTAATTTCACCGTTTTCAATGTTGAGTGAGTAGATTTGGTCAGTGGCGTAAGCGTCGCTAATGAAATAGAGGGTCTTGCTGTCGTCAGCCCAGCTGAAACCTGTGCAGCACTGGTCGAACTTGGCGGTGTAGTCGGTCTTCTCACCGAGGAGGAGGTCCATCACGAAGATGCGTTGCTTGTCGCTCTCATAGCCGTCGCGTTCCATGCTCTCCCAAGCCATGTAGCGGCCGTCGGGTGAGATGACGGGGTTGAGGTCGTAACCCATCATGCCTTCGGTGAGGTTCTTGCACTCGCCGCTCAAGATGGTGTATTGGTAAATGTCGGTGTTGGTGGAGAGGGCGTAGTCCTTGCCAACCTTCTTACGGCAGCAGTAAACGAAGCTCTTACCATCGGGCAGCCATTGCACTTGTTCCATGCCGCCGAAGGGACGCACCGGGGCTTCCCACTGTTCGCCTTGCATGGCGTCAAACGATGCCTCGATCTTGCCGCTGCTGAAGTTACCCACGAAGATATGTCCGTAGGTGTCTACCCATTGATCCCAGTGGCGGTACATCAGGTCGTTGTTGATGCGGCCTGAAGAGAGTGGAAGGTCAGGATAGATGTCGGCCACGGTCTCTTTCAGCTTCACTTCCTTGGTGAAGAGCACCTGCTGGCAGTCGGGTGAATAGAGGAAACCATTGATGTCTTCAGCTTCATTGCTGACGCATTCGCGGCCAGTGCCGTCAGGGTTGATCTCCCAAAGCTGCATCACGCCGTCATCGTTGGGGGAGAGGAATCCGATTTTTTTACCATCGGGACGCCATTGTGGACTGTATTCGCTCTTGTCGGAGTCTGACAGCACACGGTTGTCAGTGCCGTCAGCATTCATAATATACAAGGTGGAACCGCTGCGGTTCTCTTCTACGCTATAGTAAGTTACGTTGTAAACAATCTGGGAGTGGTCGGGCGAGATGCTGTATTCGCCAATGCGACCCATGGCCCAAAGCACTTCGGGCGTCATGATGTCAGAGGTCAAGGTGAGTTCTTTCGGACCGATTTTTCCTTTGCCTTTCGGCTCGGTCTCATGCTTTGTGTTGCACGATACAATGATGCAAGTGATCATGGCTAACAATAGGGTATTAATTTTTCTCATGTCGAAATTGGATTTTATTTGGAAATGGTTAATTTTTTCACAATGGTCGTCTCACCGTGGAGCTTCACGAAATACTGACCTTCCGGAAGATTTGAGACATTGATCTCATCGCTGCTTTTAGCGCTGGCGACGGTACGTCCGAGTAAATCTATGATTTCAATTTTTGAAATATTCAGATTGCTATTATTCAAAACTTTAACAACATCTTTCGTTGGGTTGGGATAGATGCTGATGCTGTTGTTGATGCTGCTTTCGTCAATATCGTCGACATCGCATACGTCGTAAGCCGGGTTGACGTAAACAACGTTGTTGTCAACATGGTAGCAAAGCAGGTGGAAGATGGCACCGTCGCTGGTAGGCGTATAATTGCCGCTGTTGACGAAGCCCTTGCTGCTTCCTACACCCTCAATCCAGAATTCCGTCTCTTCGTCAAGACCGATGAATTCGAACTCGAACTTTCTGCGTTCAACACCGTTGTTGTCGATGATGGTTGAAATTTCGGTAACCATCATTGGGTGTGGGTCGTTTTCGTTGAAGTAATCGCCTTCTTCGAGGTCGTAGTCATAGAAAAGGACCTCTTCATTGTAGGCACTGCCGTTCCATTTGCAGTAATAAACCTGGTTCTCTTCGTTGCGATAGGCGCCGAGAAGGATGCCCTGAGTATTGTTGTAGATGGTGTGGTACTCCATGCCGTTGATTTCAACGTCTTCACCTTGAACGTGAAGCTCTTCATACGTTCCCTGGGGATGCGGCGGGCTCCAAATGTATTCGCCCATAACGTACCATTGTTGTGCCTTTACGCCAAACGAAACCGCAAACAATGCGATTGTCAGCATGGCGATTTTTCTGAGGTTTTGTAAATTCTTAACCATAATTATTGTAATTTAGATAAAAATATTCGATGGACAAAAATACAAAACTTTTTGGAAATGCATACGTTTGTGTTATCTTTGCATCGCAAAACAGATTTCCATCCATGTTACAGATCTACTGCCGCAACACCAAAACCACTAAGAGTTTCCCCGAAGGGACTACGCTTCAGGAGATGCTCCCTGAATTTGAATTCGACAAGCCTTACGAAATCGTCTCAGCTCGCGTGAACAACGTGCCTCAAGGCCTCCGCTTCAAGGTCTACAATAACCGCGATGTGGAGTATGTCGACGGTCGCGATCCTTCAGGTGCCCGTATCTACTTCCGCTCGCTCTGCTTCCTGTTGAGCAAGGCCGCCCGCGACGTGTTCCCAGGATCCAAAATCTATATGGAGAACGCCATTTCCAACGGCTATTTCTGTAACTTCCATAAGGCGGATGATTCAGAGGTGACCGATGGCGACATCGAACAGATCCGTAACAGGATGCAGGAAATCGTCAACAAGGATGTCCCGTTCCATCGTTACGAGGTGCAGACCGAAGAGGCCATACGCATCTTCCGTGAGCGTGGCTATGACGATAAGGTCAAGCTTATCAAGACGAGCGGCCAAGTCTATATGGATTATTACACCTTGGGCGATACAGCGGATTATTATTACGGCCGTCTGGTGCCATCAGCTGGCTATCTCAAGCTATGGGGATTGGAACGCTATTACCACGGTTTGCTGCTGCGCGTCCCTGACAGACATGATCCGAGCCGATTGGCCCCATTTGTTCCTCAGCCCAAGACCTTCGAGATGTTCAACGAAAACCTGAAGTGGAACATCATCATGGACCTCAATAACGTGGGCGATGTCAATGAGGCTTGCCAAAACGGTTTTGCCAGTACGCTCATCAAGGTTTCAGAAGCTCTTCAAGAGAAGAAAATCGTGCAGATTGCCGAGGAAATTGAGAGACGTTTCCATGGCGAAAACGGCGTGCGTCTGGTGCTGATCACCGGCCCGAGCAGTAGCGGTAAGACTACCTTCTGCAAGCGACTTAGCGTCCAGCTTTTGGCCTGCGGACTGAAGCCACTGTCGTTCACCACTGACGACTATTTCGTCAACCGTGAGGACACCCCGAAGTTGCCTAACGGAGCCTACGACTTCGATAACTTCGAGACGGTGCAACACGAGAAGTTGCAATGCGACCTGTTGAAGCTATTGGCAGGGGAGACGGTGGATGTACCCGAGTTCAACTTTGTGACCGGCAAGCAGGAGTACAAAGGTAAACAACTCCATCTTGAAGCAAATACCGTGGTGCTCCTCGAAGGCATCCACGCACTTAATCCCAAGTTGACTGACCAAATCGCTGACGCGTTGAAGTTCCGCATCTTCATCAACACGCTGACGAGCACTTCTTTGGACGATCATAACATCATCCCGACCAGCGACAACCGCCTGTTGCGCCGTATCATCCGTGATTATAATAAAGGTGCTTTTACGGCCCGTCAAACCATCGAACAGTGGCCAAATGTCATCTCCGCTGAGGAACAATGGATCTATCCGTATCAGGAAAACGCCGATATGATGTTCAACTCATCGTATCTGATTGAGTTTGCCGTCATGCGTAACCATGCGGAGCCCATCCTCACCAGTGTACCGAAGAATTGTTCCGCATACACCGAGGCGCATCGTCTGTTGCATTTTATCCATTATTTCACTCCGGTTTCCGATAAGGAAATTCCACAAACCTCAATGATTAGAGAATTTATTTAAATTGAAAATTGAAAATTTAAAATTGAAAATTATTGATGAAGAAAAAAAAGAATGTGATAAGTGAAAAAAGCTTGAAGTTTGCGGTACGAATAGTGAAGTTTTACCAGTATCTTTGTGACGAAAAGAAGGAGTATGTGCTAAGTAAACAAGTATTACGTAGTGGAACGAGTATTGGGGCTAATGTCCGTGAAAGTAGGAATGCTCAGTCAGACGCTGACTTTATCAATAAGCTTAATATTGCTCTTAAGGAAGCTGACGAAACTCAATATTGGCTTGAACTTCTACGGTTGTCTGGTATTATCTCAGAAGAATCATTCGATTCATTGAACAATGACTTAAAAGAGTTGATTGCTATTTTGGTTTCGGTTATTAAAACCATGAAAACCAAATAGGAACAGAAGTCTTTCAATTTTCAATTCTCAATTTTCAATAAAAAAGACGGCTTTATAGCCGTCTTTTTTAGTTTGGTAGCGGGAATGAGAATTGAACTCATGACCTCCGGGTTATGAATCCGACGCTCTAACCTACTGAGCTATCCCGCCGTGATTGCGGGTGCAAAAGTACTACAAATTTTGTTTCATGCAAGTGTTTTTGGAAAAAAATTGGTATGGTTTTTGAATTTTTTGTCATTTTGTTCCTGTTAAAAGAAATATTTATACATTTGCACATCTTTAAAATAAATGTAATATGAAAAAGCTTGTATTTTTGATCGGTGTCCTCGTGATGATGGCCGGTGTTGCCATGGCACAGGAAGAGAAGGTTTCAGAGAATGGTCCAGAGATTGAATTCGAAAAGCTGGTCCATGATTATGGCGAGGTTCAGTATAACGGTAACGGTGAATGCGAGTTCCGCTTCACCAATACTGGCAATGAACCCCTGATTCTCCAGAAACCCAAATCGAGCTGCGGATGCACTGTCCCCACTTGGCCAAAGGAACCTATCCTTCCTGGCGAGTCAGATGTGATCAAGGTGACTTACAAGACCACTAAGGTGGGTACCATCAACAAGTCAATCACGGTGACATCAAATGCCAAGACCAACGCCACTGTAGTACTCCGTATCAAAGGCACCGTGCTGCCTCAGCCAACTGAGACACTTCCTGAAAAGGATTTCGGTGAAGGATCTCCAGTGAACAACAATTAATCAAAGAGCTAAAAGTTAAGTTTTTATATGCCACAGATTTCAAACAAAGGCTTAGAGCTTCCGCAATCAGCGATTCGGAAGCTCGTTCCGTTTGCTGATGCCGCCAAGGAACGCGGTATCCATGTCTATCATCTGAACATCGGCCAGCCCGACATCGAGACTCCCAGCGGCGCCTTGAAGGCTCTCGCCGATACCGCCAACAAGATGGCAGAAAGCCACGGCGTGTTGGAATACAGCCACTCGGCAGGTATTCAGACCTATCGCCGCGCGCTCTGCAACTACTATCACCGTCACGGCATCGATGTCACGCCTAATCAGGTCATCGTCACCACCGGAGGTAGCGAGGCTTTGCAAATGGCTTTCACCGTCTGCCTGAACCCTGGCGATGAAATCATCATTCCGGAACCTTATTACACCAACTATAACACCTTCGCCAAACTGTGCGATGCCAAAATCGTTACCATCCCGAGCGACATTAAGACAGGTTTTGCTCTACCTCCAATCGAGGACTTTGAGAAGGCCATCACTCCACGAACCAAGGCTATCATGATTTGTAACCCTAACAACCCGACTGGTTATCTCTATACCCACGAGGAACTGCTGAAGGTTGCCGGTCTGGTGAAGAAATATGACCTGTATCTGTTTGCTGACGAGGTGTACCGTGAGTTCTGCTACGATGGTCACAAACACTTCAGCGTGATGCAGCTCGAGGGACTGGAACGCAACACCATCCTGTTCGACTCCGTCTCAAAGCGTTACAGCGCTTGCGGTGCCCGTGTAGGTTGCATGGTGACCCGTAACAGTGAGGTCTACGCCATCGCTATGCGCTTGGCTCAGGCCCGTCTGTCGCCACCGAGCTTCGGTCAGATCTTTGCCGAGGCCGCTGTTAACACGCCTCAAGAGTACTTCGATAACGTTTACAACGAGTACATCGCTCGTCGTAATGTCATCGTCGAAGGCATCAATAAGATCCCGGGCTGCTTCTGCCCAATGCCTAAAGGCGCTTTCTATACCGTGATCGACCTGCCTATTGATGATAGCGACAAGTTCTGTCAATGGTTACTCACCGACTTCAGCTACAACGGCGCCACCGTGATGCTGGCTCCCGCTACCGGCTTCTATGCCGATCCCGAAAAGGGACGTCACCAGGCCCGTATCACCTACTGCATCTGCATTGATGACCTGAAGGCTGCCATCAAGTGCCTCGAAGAAGCCTTGAAGGAGTATCCTGGAAGAATCAGAAAATAAATTTTGACCCATAGTCAACCAATTGAGAATTAGGGATTTGAATCTCTAATTCTCTTTTTTTTATTCTCTTTTTTTAAATTTTCAGACAAAAGTTATTATTAGTATGGTGTAATCAAAAAGTTTTCATCAATGAGCACCATCACTAAGAAAAAGCAACCCAAAAACCAATTAACCCTCTTACAAGCTGTTGAGACCCTGGCTGAGAAATCCAGTGATTCCAAGCTGAGCAACGATTTTATGAAATCCGTCAAGAACGAAGCGAAGTTCTTGGCCAAGCAATACGGCATCACCGAACGACAGGCCGTGCTCTTTGCTGTGTGCATGGACGCAGGTCCTAACAACGTCGATTTTCGCGACATCGCTTCGCATCTTGACATCAACCGCATTGCCGTGCTGGGCCTTGCCTCCGACATTGACGCTTTGGTACATCGCCGTATGCTACGCTATCGTGACGTTAAAGAATGTGACTCGTTCAATGTGTCTCAGGCCGTCATTCGTTGCCTGAAGCGTAATGAGGTGTTTCAACAGCCATCCATGAAGGGGCTTGACTGCCCCGCCTTGTTCGAACGGCTGGCGCAGTGGTTCGAAGACCTTGACGACTCTGCTATTGGCCCTATGGAACTCAGCCAAGAGTTGAAGGAACTGTTCGATGCCAATCCCCAACTGAACTTCGTCAAAAAGGTGAGACAACAGGAATTGTGTCCGGAAAGCGAGTTGCTTCTCGTCAAGTTTTGCTACTTCCTCATCTGCAAGGACGACGAAGACATCCGCTTCAATCAGATGGATGATGTATATGAGAGAGAAGCCGAATTTTCGAGGGTCAAGGGCAGCCTTCGTAAAGGCACCCATGCACTCCAAAAGCAAAAGTTGATCGAATTTCTTTGCGTTGACGGCATTGCCGACAATACCCGTTTCAAGCTGACCGAGGAGGCAAAACGTAATCTGCTTTCGGAGATGAACCTTAACACCACAGAGGAGAAGATTGTCGGGGTGAGTGGTCCCGACGACATCAGCCCGAAAACCTTGTTTTTCAATGACCCTGTTGGCAAGCAGGTCGATGAGCTGAAGAGCTTCTTCGAGCCGGAACGTTACCATGCCATCTACGAGCGCATGAAGCAACGTGGCTTCCGTCAGGGATTTGCTTGCCTCTTCTATGGTGGTCCCGGCACGGGCAAGACTGAGACAGTGTACCAACTGGCACGGCAGACGGGTCGGGCCATCATGATGGTCGATGTACCAAGTATTCGCAGCAAGTGGGTAGGGGAGACGGAAAAGAATATCAAAGCCGTTTTCGACCGTTACCGTGAATTAGTGCGACGTAACGCGTTGGCGCCTATCTTGCTTTTCAACGAGGCAGACGCCCTTATTTGTACTCGAAAGAGCGGTGCCGAGAATGCTGTTGATAAGATGGAAAACACCATGCAGAACATCATCCTTCAGGAGATGGAGGATTTGGACGGCATCATGATTGCCACCACCAACCTCACTGACAACCTCGATCCGGCTTTCGAACGCCGTTTCCTTTACAAGATTCTGTTCGAGAAACCCGATGCTGCTGTACGCCAAAAGATTTGGCAGCAGATGATTCCCGAGTTGAGGGCCGACGATGCTGCCGTCTTGGCTGGCAGCTTCGACTTCAGCGGCGGCCAAATCGAGAATATCGCCCGCAAGCATGCCATCAACAGCATCCTCTACGGCGACAGCCTTGAGATGCTGCCCGTGCTCGAGGACTACTGCCGTAGTGAACAGATGAGCAATACGGTTACAAGAAAGAGGATTGGGTTTTGATTGTCTCAGTTTGAATTTTTCGGAAAAAATTACTATATTATACTTCAACCAATAAAAACAGTATCAATATGAGTACCACAATCAGAACCACTTCAGAAAAACAAATGAACCAAATTCGTCGTTTCACCAAGAAAAACAAAATCCACAGCTCCATCACCCAAGAGAACGGGGTCTACATCATCACCATTTCCGGGCTTACTAGCTCAGAAACTGAAAAGTTCATCAAGAACTTCATCAAAACCAATCACTTCACCAAAATGCAGCAGGAGCCTTGTGCTCTTGCTGCCTGAGGCTATAAGTTTCTATTTGCACAAAAAGCGAAATGGCCATGAAAAACGAAAAAACAGATGATCCCCCCAAAGGGTCCCTAAACATCTTGAGGGGATTATGGTTCTTTGAAGTGGGTGATGCCGTATATTACAAAGCGCCCAAGCCGAGTTATGCCGTCAGGAAATCGACGGTGGTGGAAGTCGTCACGGCTCGATGCCACCATCTGGCGTTTCCTCGTGTTGTATATGTGTTGGCAAACGGCGAAAGGTTGGACCAATGGTATGCATACGCTACACGGAGTCTTGCCGAGGCTGCCATCATAGAGGAGCTCAAGTCGAGTATCGCATTCAACAAGGTGTGGATGACGAACCTGCAACACGAAATCGCATACGCGCAAAACTTTAATCAAAATGGGTACGTTATACTTTGCCATCGGAATAGGCGTTGTCATTGGGGTATTCGAGTATCTTGAGGATAGGGATTAGCCACAAGTGGAGCGGAGCAATCCGCTCTACTTTTTTTGCCTGTTTTTTTTGAATTTCCCGCCAGAAGTTTCTATATTTGCTGTGTCGGAAAATACTAAAAACAGAATAACATGAGTGAAACAATCGGATTTAGCCTCACATTGAAACATCGTGAGGACTTTGAAAAAGTTGCGGCATACGTCAAACAGCAGGTGCGCGAAAAGAGTTTGGAATTGCTGGGCGAAGACCTGTCGGTTGACGGCGATTATGCCGGACTTAGAATCGACAAAGAAAAAAACGAGGTCTATTGGCACAACTACGGTCATCACGGACTCGATTTCTTCCTGATAGCTGAAAGTGTTGTCAAGGAGTTTCCCGACGTCGATATGAATTTGGACAGTTGGTGGGATGGTCGTAATGGCTATTCTTATATGATTGTGGACGGTCATTGGAAGGAATACACGCCGTGGATCATTGTCGCCTACACGGAGAATGAATCCGATTATCAGCGTTTGTTGGCCATTGCGAAACAGAATGAAGTTATGCCAAAAAACCTTGATATGAAATTATGTGAAAGGGGACATCAGGTGTGCTGGACTTACAAAAAGTTGAAAGAAGATGACGCCAAAGATAAGGAAAAACTCAACAATCTGACGAAGGGTCTGGCGGAAAAACTTAGCAGGAATTTGGGAGATGTCGAATTGCTTGTATATTATTATGACTATAATGATTACTATTACGAAATAAGTGAGATATTTAAGGCAAAAGACGGTCAGGTGAAAATGGAGTCAGTCGATGAAGGCATCTCGGTCATCTTAATTGAAGATGTTGACTCCTTGAAGTGGATTAATGGTAGAGAACCATTGCTTTTACACCCCATGGACTGTGTGGCGGAAATGATCCGACGGGCTCGTGAAGGGGATCGCAAATGTCAATACTGTGTCAATAGTATTCTTGAATATGGCGACAAGTCGCTATATGAAAGTCTTCTCACGGAGGAAGATAAAAAGTGGCTTGAAGAATAAAAAAACAGAGTGATTTGAATACTATGATGGACTTCAACACTTACTGGAAGGAAAAGGCGCAGAAGCGTCGCAAAGCATGGGCCGCCAAGGCTAAGCGGTTTGCCGAACAGCATACACAGCTCGAGGAAAAGGAGCAGGCGCAAGTCCGCCTCATCCGCGGGCTCAAGGATGGCAGCATCAAGGTGGAGGTGGAGAGAAGCAAGGATTGAAACTGGAACGATCACCTAAAGTGGAGCGATGTGCGTTGCTCCACTTTTTTTTGCCTGTTTTTGAATTCCCCGCCAAAAGTTTCTATATTTGCAGATGAAGAGACCACAAACGAATTAAAAACTATGGCAACACAAGTAAAAATAGGCGGTTTCGTCTATCGCATCAATCCAGATGACGACCGCGAACTGCAGCGCCGCACCTTTAACGGCAACTCATGGAGCTTTGTAAATAGGTTCAATGGTTATCATATTCTTGATCTGCTTCTCGCTCCAAATGGGAAAGACATCGAGGTGTATACCGACCACTATGTATATATCCGACTCTATAGCGGTGGAATAAAGGTGAAGTGAACCATCGCATACGAGGAGGAAGTGCATAGACGGATGGAGAAACTATAATCATAATGGATACTTGTACTTTGCCATCGGATTAGGCGTTATCCTTGGGGTCTTTGATTATCTTGAGGGCCATGAGGATTAGCCACGGGTGGAGCGGTTACGCCGCTCCACTTTTTTTGCCTTTCCTTGAATTTCCCGCCAAAAGGCTTTTTTGGAAAAAGTGTATATTTTTTGCATTTATATTTCGGAAAAGTGTATTTTTGCGTTGTTATTTTTCTCGGAAAAGTGTATGTTAAGAAGAAAGATTCAAGCAAAAATCATTGATTATCTGGAGAATGGATCAAATAAGATTCTGGTCTTGAACGGTGCCCGCCAGATCGGCAAATCGTATATCATTCGCCATGAAGGGCAGCAACGGTTTGAGAACTATATCGAGATTGACCTGATTGAAGACAAGAAGGGCGACCGTGTGTTTGAGGGAACGCGAAACAAGGAGGATTTCTATCTTCGCCTGAGCACTGTTGCCGGTGACAAAATGAAGGAGAGGGAGAACACTCTTGTCTTTCTGGATGAAATACAGGCTTATCCCGAGATGCTGACCCTTCTGAAGTTTCTCAAGCAGGACAATCGTTTTACTTATATCGTAAGCGGTTCGCAACTGGGCATTGCTTTGGACCAGACGCTGTCGAAACCAGGCGGAAAGGTTGAGGTGGTGAAGATGTATCAATTGGATTTCGAGGAGTTTCTTTGGGCCAACAATGTGGGAGAAGAGTTTATCAACCATGCCCGTAAATGCTTTGAACAGAAGATTTCCCTCTCTGAGGCGCTTCATAGTCGGATGATGGAACTTTTCAAGCTGTATCTTTTGGTGGGAGGTTTACCGGATGCCGTGAATGCGTTTATTGAGACCAGAAACATTGTCCGGGTCAGAAGTGCTCAGGAAGAGGTGTATAATCTGTATAAAGGCGATGCGAGCCAGTACGACAAGGAACACAAGCTGAAAATTGAGCGCATTTACGAACTGGTGCCGTCTTATTTGGAGAACAAGAAGAAGCGGGTCAGATTCAAACAAATTGAGGACAAGAAGCAGGCTCGCGCGACTCAATATCAGGATGAGTTCGAATATCTTGTGAATAGTGGCATCTGCAACGAGGTCAAGGCCATATCCAATCCCAAGTTCCCTTTGGTGGAGTCGGAGAGCAAGAACCTGCTAAAGCTTTATTTGAACGACGTAGGCTTGCTTACGAGGTTGCTCTATCAATACAACATTTCGGCTATCATGGAAGAACAGAAGAGCATCAATTTGGGCACTGTTTATGAACTGGTGGTCTGCAGTGAGCTGTCGGCCCACGGTTTCCCACTGTTCTATTACGACAACAAGAAGAAGGGTGAGGTTGAGTTCCTGGTCAACGATTACGACAGTCTGTCGGTCGTTCCTATTGAAGTGAAATCAGGCAAAGATTACGATTTGCATGCTTCGCTTGACACTTTTGTGGAGGCTCCTGATTATAACATTCAGCAGGCGATAGTGCTATCTAATGAGCGAGAGATTCGACAACAGGGAAAGATTGCCTATCTCCCGATATATTTTGCCATGTTTTTAAGGCCTTCCACGCCGCCTGACCAAGTATTGATTGCATGATTTCATCGAAATCCTTCCCGATTCCCGCTGTCAGCGCAGAGAGCGTTGGGAAGGATTTGACTTTTTGGCTGTTTATTTTGAATTTTGAAAAAAATATTTCTATATTTGCTGTGCTGAAAGACCAATAAATGGGAACTATGACACAGGTCAAGATCTTTATAAACACAAAAGAGGAGGCTAACGTTCAAGAAATCATTGAAAAGCAAGTGAACGAGTTCCTCAAGGAGAATGATGGCAAAATTGCTGTTAAAGACATAAAATACACCTCGACCGACAAGGGCAATTGCCTTTGGAGAAACTGGACGATAATGGTGATTTATGACCTGCTGTAAACAGCTTTTTCAAATTTATATAAAACCTCGCGGTGTAAAGGCCAATCGCAAAAAATATGGAAAAGAAAAATGAAGTATTGCGCAAACGCATTTTACCAATTTTGTTGTATTGCCAAGCAAATAAAGGCGACTTACAATTGTATGATGAGTGGGCAAAACATAAAGATGCTAACAAGAAGCTGTTTTATGCCTATTATTCGGGTTTGTTTAGTCGTATTTTGTTTCGTTTAGAAAGCGAGAGATTGCATAGTCAATTTGTTGAAGATTGCAATAATTTATTGGACAAGTACAATTGGTTTGATATTCAGGAAAAGGATATTGAGTTGTTTGCTTCTACAGGACCTAAAAGTTGTGAAGTTCCCTATGCAGTTGAAGAAATAACTGCAGTTGACAAGGATATATGGCACTATCATTCTTTTGAGGATGATGCTTTTTGTTGGAAAAAAGATAATCGTAGTTGGACTTTTGCAGATGTTAGGGGAAGTGTTGCCAAGTGATAATAAAAAGGAAAGGTTACAATGATAAATATATAGGATTAGATAAACAGATTTAGTTTTATTTTGTATGACTATTACACAGGAAACAAAGAATAATACGATTGCTTTATTAGAGGATTTGCAAAAGCAGCCTATCTATCATTTATCGTTAGCAGACAAAGAGCTGTTTCATAGCAATTTTTTAGCATGGCTTGGAATTAATCCTAATACCAAAGAGTATTTCATTCATATAATTGAGGTATTAATTGGATACAAACTTGATTGGTCCGAAGCATTCATCAAAGACGAAAAAAACGAGAATTTCAAAGTCGAAAGAGAGTTCAGGAATTTTGACCTGTGTATTTTAAAAAAAGAGCAAAAAAGAAAAAAAGATCATTGGGTTCCTATATTGGTTTTAGAGAATAAGAACAAAAGCATTCCATACATAAAGCAATTAGATGATTACTGGGATACGGTATTAGAGCTTTATGGATACAAAAAGACTAATAATATTACTGATGAAGTCAAACAAACAAATAAACAAGATATTCAGAAAAATGTAACGTTCATCTTATTGTCATTGGCTAAAGATTTTATTGACAAAGAGAGCATTAATAAAAAACAGATTTGGAAGATCATATCATATTGCGAACTTCACGACACTATGAATGACAATGATTCTAAGATGCTTTTAGCAAGAGCTTCGGATTATGAGAAAAATTTGATAAATGATTACATTAAATATATAGACAACTTACATGAATTAGCCACAAGTTTGCTTCCAAATAACTCAAACAAGATGTATTTTCTTCATGACAATGTAACTAAAGAATTGAAAGAACAAAGATTACATGATTTATCAGAAAAACTAAGATACAGCAAATTCGCAGCAGAATTGAAAAAAAAGCTTGAGAATGAAGGCTATACAGTTTTAACAAACTTTCAAACAGGATGCGCTGATGCAAATAAAGGTGATGTCTTTGTAAATAATGGTTATACAAGCCGAGGTGGAGGAGCGGGCTTTTTTGAAGTTGCCGTAAAAATACATGAAGACTTTGTGTTAAAAATTCAAGTTCAGGGGGAATATTATCGTCATGTAATTGAGTGGGTTGCAAAATGCAGTTCTGAAAAAAGATCAATAAAAATTGATAAAGAAAAATTTGAAAGTCTTAAAAACACAGCTGTCAACAAAAAATTCTTTAGAGGAGATTATAGGTCTAAAGCTTTTTGGGAAAGAACCATTTTTGAAGAGCCAATAAACATCATGCCCATTAAGAATTCCGATAGGAGCAAAAGCACAATTTTATGGGATTGTTTTAACAATTTCGACGATGGATTTAAGTATCAGTATGTTATAATAAAAAAATATGATGATAAACAAAATAATATTGAATATACTGCAGTAATAGAAGCAATGATTGCTGATGTCGAAGATATAAAAAAAAATTATTGACAATTTTTAAATTTTCCGCCTTTTGTTTCTATATTATGGTGTTCTTAAAAACAACACCATGAATACCACTATCAAAACCACTTCAGAAAAACAATTCAAACAAATTCGCCGTTTCGTCAAGAAAAACAACAACTTCTACACCATCAACAATCAACATGGGTTTTACAGCCTCACCATCTCTGGACTTACCATTTCAGAATCAGAAAAGTTTGTCAAAAACTTAATAAAAACCAACCATCTTGTCAAAATGCAGCAGGAGCCTCTGGCTCTTGCCGCCTAAGACTGTTACCAAATTTTGTATTATGGAAAACAACTTAATTACTCTGATTGTTTTAATTGCAATCGCATGTTTTATCATCTGTGGCGTGAAAGCCGCATCGTGGATGGACGACAATTTCTTTGATCCTGACAGGGCTGGAACCACCGACCACTGGCGCGATTTCTGGCGATGCACATTGTGGTTCCTTTATCTTCCACTAGTCGTAATGTCGGTAAAAAGAGGACTAAAATATCATGTTCCAACCAAAAAAGCGAAAAAATAGAAGAATTTTTTGAATTTCTCAATAAAAATTTCTATATTTGCGGTGTTAAAACGAATATACAATGACTAAAGGACTCTCAAAATCCCGCTATACCGCTTACTGCCAGTGCCCGAAAAACCTCTGGCTTAAGATTTACAAACCTGAAGAAGCAACCGAAGATCAGGGCGTTGAAGCTCGCTTCGAACAAGGAAACGAGGTAGGCGACCTCGCTATGGGACTTTTCGGACCATACAAGGAAGTGACTACAAAGGACTCCAATGGCAACCTTGACCTCAATGCAATGTGCAAACTTACCAAACAGTATATGGACGAAGGCGTCGACAACATCTGCGAGGCTTCCTTTGCTCTCGAAGGCCATTATTGCGCGGTCGATATATTGCGTCGCAATGGCGACGGATGGGACATCTACGAGGTGAAGAGCAGCAGTTTTCCTGAAAGTGACGGCGAAGAGACAAAATTGGAGAAATATGCTCCAGATATCGCCTATCAGAAGTGGGTGCTCATACAATGTGGCATAAAAGTTGTCAATACTTATTTGGTATGCCTAAACAGCAGCTATGTAAGGCATGGAGAATTGGACATTCAGAGCCTGTTTGTTATTATTGACATGCTTGATTTGGTGGAGAACGAATACATGAAAGTGCCGGCGCAAAGCAATCAGGCCCTTAAGATTTTGGCCATGAAGGACGAACCCGATTGTGACCTTTCCGAACATTGTAAAAAACCTTACACTTGTGCTTTTCTCGACTACTGCAAGCGTCAACATGGTGTTCCTGAGGATGAGCCAACCGTTTTTGACCTTTATCGCATGAACTTCTCAAAGATGTTGGAGTACTATAATGCCGGGCGTATCACTTTCGATGCGTTGCCCACGAAGAAACTGAACGACAAGCAGCGGATGCAGGTGGAGTGTACGATGAACAAAACCGAACACATCAATCCTGACGGTATCCGCAAGTTCCTCAATAAGCTAAGTTATCCGCTATATTTCCTCGATTTCGAAACCATGCAATATGCTATTCCTCAATATGATGGCACTAAACCTTATCAGCAAATCACCTTCCAGTATTCTCTGCACATAAAAGAGAAGCCTGACTGTATTAAAGAGAGTCACCACGAGGGCAGAACACTACGAATGACAGTAGGAAAGCGGCCCATTCACAAGGAGCATCTGGCTGAAAGTAATGGTAAAGACCCGCGTCGTAAATTGGCCGAGCAGTTATGCGAGGACATTCCGATGAACGTCTGCGTTCTGGCCTACAATAAGATGTTCGAATGCGGCCGTATCCGCGAATTGGCTGAGATTTATCCTGACCTCAGAGAGCATTTGCTCAACATCGCCGACCACATTGTTGACCTTATCGATCCGTTCCGAGCAGGAGATTATTATGTTCCTGCCATGGGTGGCTCGTTTAGCATCAAGAGCGTATTGCCGGCATTGTTTCCCGAAGACCCGAGCCTCAATTACCACAACCTCACAGGCGGCGTCCAAAACGGTGGCGATGCGATGACCATCTTTCCAAAGATTCAGCACATGGAGAAGGCAGAAGCTGATGCAGCCCGCGAAGCCCTGCTTCGCTACTGCGAACTTGACACATGGGCGATGGTGAAGGTTTGGGAGAAACTAAAAGAAGTATCATGGCAACACAAGTAAAAATAGGAGGTTTCGTCTATCGCATCAATCCAGATGACGACCGCGAACTGCAGCGCCGCACCTTTAACGGCAACTCATGGAGCTTTGTAAATAGGTTCAATGGTTATCATATTCTTGACCTGCTTCTCGCTCCAAATGGGAAAGACATCGAGGTGTATACCGACCACTATGTATATATCCGACTCTATAGCGGTGGAATAAAGGTGAAATAATACGCCGCTGCAGCGTGAAATAGAGGAGATCAATAAATCAAATACTTTGACCTAATGGCCTTGAACGCCTCAAGTTCGGAAACCCATGAAGCGCGGATAGCATCCGCGCTTTTTTTGTTCTCAATCTGTTGGATCAACAGCTTGTCACCCGAAAGCAGGTTGAAATACTTGGTAAAGAAAAGATAGTTCTTTTCGCTGAGTTGCTGATAGGCGTCGATGAGCCAGTCAAGCTGCAGTTGAGAGGGGTTGACGGCATAGTCGTGGGCATAATCGGTTAAGTCGAAGCCACGGCAACGCTCTCCTTCAAACATAGGCTTAGAAGCACCGCCCTTGCTCTCGGGAGTAAAGGTGTAATCACCCCTCATATCAGGATGGCCGAAGATCTGGAAAGGCTTTTCGGTGCCGCGTCCCACACTCACGATGGTGCCCTCAAAGAAGCACAGGGAAGGGTAGAGATAGACCGATTCCCAGTTGGGCAGGTTGGGTGAGGGCTTCACAGGCAGCTCATAGATGGCGTTGCGGTCGTAGTCGGGCACGGGGATCACGGTGAGATTACAATGGATGCCACTCTTCAGCCAGCCTTCGCCATTCACCATCTGGCCATATTCGCCAATGGTCATGCCATACACCACAGGCACAGGATGCATGCCCACAAACGATTTGTTTTCGGCTTTCAAAACAGGGCCGTCGATATAGAAACCGTTAGGGTTGGGACAATCCAAAACCACCACTGGAATGCGCTGCTCAGCGCAGGCCTCCATCACATAGCTCAAGGTGGAGATATAGGTATAGAAACGCACGCCTACATCCTGCAAATCGAACAGCATCACGTCGATGTCCTGAAGCATCTCAGGCGTGGGCTTCTTGGTCTTGCCATACAAAGAAGCAATCTCGATGCCAGTTTTCTCGTCCTTGCCATCGGTGACCTTGGCGCCAGCATCGGCTGAGCCGCGGAAGCCATGCTCTGGAGTATAGATGCGTTTGACGTTGATGCCAAGTGCAATCAGTGAATCCACCAGATGGGTCTCGCCGATGATGCTGGTCTGATTGGCCACCACGCCGACCGTCTTTCCTTCGAGCAACGGAAGATAGCGATTGGTTTCCTGAGCACCGCAGCGGTATTCCTCCTTGGGGATCAAGCGAATCGATTGGCCGCAAGCCGTAGCACTGATCATCATGGCTAAAAACAAGAGAAGATGTGTGTTTCTTTTCATGGTAATTTGTATTTTTGCAAAATTAATACAAAAATCCAACCAAACTGGCATGTCAGGCTCCAAATTCATCTCCGGTCGTCTTTTCTCACTCTCGAAGGACAATCTGTCGTCGACGGTGATGCGCCTTGCCGTGACCAGCGTTGCCTTAGCCATCACGGTGATGCTCATCTCGTTAGCCGTAGTGGTGGGCTTCAAAAACCAGATTCGCGACAAAGTGGTTGGTTTTGTGGCTCCCGTTCACATTCAAACGTTGGACAGGAACGAGTCGTACGAGGAAATGCCTTTTGTGATCGATGAAAGGTTGCGCAACAGCCTTACCAACACCAAGGGCATCAGGCATTACCAGCAGGTGGCCAACAAGGCTGGCATCATCAAGACCGACGAAGAGATTCAAGGCGTGGTGATGAAAGGCGTGGACAGCCGCTACGATTGGAGTTATTTCAAGAACTGCATGATTAGTGGCGAGGTGCCTCAATATGTTGACGGCGAGCGCTCCAACGATGTGTTACTTTCAAAGAATATTGCCGACAAGATGCTCCTTGAGGTAGGCGATGCGGTACGTGTTTGGTTTATTGACGAGGACATGCAGGCGAGGGGCAGGAAATTCAATGTGGTAGGCATTTTCGAAACGGGACTCTCGGAGTTCGACATGCGTTATGTGTTCTGCGACTTGAATCAGATACGCAAACTCAACCATTGGAATGAAGACGAAGCCGGTGTTGTTGAAGTCTGGACCGATGATATGGACCAGATGGATGAAGTCAACGACGCACTATACTTTAGCATTCCAGCCAGCTTGGCGTCATATACCGCTCGTGAGAGCAATCCACAGATCTTCGATTGGCTCGCTTTACTTGATACCAACGTTTGGCTGATTCTCGTGCTGATGTTCCTTGTGGCAGGCATCACGGTGATCTCCATGCTTCTGATTATCATTATTGAGAAGACCTCGACCATTGGCCTGCTTAAAGCCATGGGTGCTTCCGATAGATTTGTCAGAAAAGTGTTTCTGTATCGCTCCGTTCGTATCCTGCTGATTGGCATGATCATTGGAAATCTACTCGGTCTTGGCTTCTGCCTTGTGCAGTATTACACAGGTTTCATCCACCTGAATCCCGAGACGTACTACCTGTCGGCGGTTCCCGTTGAGATGCATCTATCCACCGTCATCGCCTTGAATCTAGGCACTTTCGCCTTGTGGATGCTGATGCTGCTGATCCCGACAAGCATTATTAATAGAATCAGGCCTTCGCGATCGATACGATTCGAATGATAAACGTCATTGCGAGCGAAGCGAAGCAATCCAGTTCGAGTCTAAATGGATTGCTTCGTCGCTATGCTCCTCGCAATGACGATCATAATTTAGAAAGATTCTAAATTTTAAAAGAGCCTGCTATTTCAATAAAAAGACCTATTTTCACGGCTCCAAATAATCATAAAAAAACAAGCTAAAGACATGATGAAAAACTTTGTGATTGAGCCGCTGAAAGGATTCGGTGAAATTCCTTTTGGGATGCCGATGGACGACGCAGTGAAACTGCTTGGCTCTCCTAATTTTTACGAGGAAGTGAGCGACATGGAAGAGACGGGCAACCGTTCCATCTTCTATGAATATGACGACATCGCTACCAACATTTATTTTGAAGGCATCACCAAATCGGTGGCTGCATGCTTCGAGACTGAAAACGAGGATGCAGTGCTGTATGGCACCAAAGTCATGGATTTGAACCGTGCTCAGGCTATTGAGCTGATGCGTGAGAATGGCTTCAAGGAGTTGGAAGAGGAGGATGAAGACGGTGAACACCGTGTTTCATTCGAAGACGCCATGATCGATTTCTTCTTCGTCGGCGACGAGATGACCGCTGTTAGCTGGGGCGTGCTTGTTGACGAACAAGGAAACATTATTTAGTTAATAGATAAAAGATAAGAGTTAATAGTTATTTTACGGATCCTCTTTAACTATTAACTTTTATCTCTTATCTCTTATCTTTTATCTCTTATCTCTTTTTCATCCTCGGATGAAAAAAGACTAGTGTTTCCCTCAATAAATCATCAGAAATATGGGTATAGATCTCGGTGGTGCTGACGCTGGCATGACCGAGCATTTGCTGTACGGCCAATAAGTTGGCGCCGCCTTCCAAAAGGTGTGTGGCAAAGCTATGCCTGAAGGTGTGTGGGCTTATAGTTTTGTGGATGCCGTTGCGCTCGGCCAATTCTTTTACCAATAAAAACACCGATTGCCGCGTCAGTCCCGTGCCTCGGTTGTTTAAAAACACAATGTCAGTGTACTTGGGCTTTGGCGTGATGTGCAGCCGAGCGCCTTCTATATATTGGAACAGAATTTTTAGACTGGAGTCGCCGATGGGCACAAGCCTTTCCTTGCTGCCTTTGCCGAAGATGCGCAGGAATCCATCCACCTTATAAATATTGCTGATTTGTAGCCCGATGAGTTCGGAGACGCGCAAGCCGCAGCCATACATCACTTCGATCATCGCTTTGTTGCGGTGACCATTGGGCTGGCTGAGGTCGATGCTGTCGATCATCTTTTGGATTTCCTCAACACTCAACACTTCGGGCAGATGTCGGCCCAGTGAAGGGGAGTTGATGAGCATGGTGGGATCGTTATCGGCCAGGTTTTCTTGGATGAGGTAACGCCAAAACGACTTCAATCCGGAGAGGATGCGAGCCTGTGAGGTGGCTCCGATGTGTAAATCATAAAGGTAAGCGAAGAAGTTCTCAATGGTGTCCTGCGTGATTTCGTTGATGTCTACAGATCTGCCTTGGCTCTCAATGTATTGCAAAAACAGATGGACGTCATGGCAATAGGCCTCCACACTGTTGTCGGACAGCGAAAGCTCCAGCCGCAGGTAGTCGGCGTAGTGTTTGATGAGGTTGGGGGTGATATTTATAGCCGGCTTGTTCATAGGTTTGTTTGTGCAAAGGTATTGAATTTAACCCATTTTATATATTAAATATTTACATTTTAACGTAGTTTTAGTTGTGTATATTGTTATTTTTCATAACTTTGCATCAAATTTTTCACTTATGAAGAAGCTAACCAAAAAGAGAGGGAAGGCCGTTGCGCTTTCCGTGGCGATGGCGGCAGCGATGTCGTTGCCGCTTGGCGTGTTGGGGCAAGGCTTGTTGGGGCAAGGCTTGTTGGGGCAAGGCTTGTTCGAAGAGACTGGCGATAGTAGAGGCAGCCAAGGGCTGCTTGGGAGAGGCAACCGTGGCACTACGGAAGGAACCTTCACGCATCAGACCTTCGGGAACGACTACGACGGCATCTTTACGCATCAGACCTTCGGCAACAACCAAGACGGCAACTTCACCCACCAAACCTTCGGCAACGAAACGCCGACAGGCAGCGGAATGCTTATCCTGCTCTCGGCAGGCTTGGGCTATGCCGCATCGAAAAGAAAAATGAACAAGAAAAATCAACAAAAAAAGAATCAAATCAAGTAAGGATACAAAACAATGAAGAAAATCAGTATGGTTTTGGCGGCAGTCGCCCTTGTTCTGGGCCTGTCGCAATGCAAGAAACAGGAACAACCCACCTCAAACGCTGATGGAACCGTTGCCATCACCCTTGACGTGAGGTCGCATG
>JAEEGL015034440.1_pt1 | contig 24316 bp, 23 predicted proteins | sample 9134231 | NCBI WGS metagenome assembly JAEEGL01 (sample SAMN16246548, study PRJNA631951) | gut metagenome | biome: gut microbiome; feature: rumen; material: fiber-attached | host: Bos | place: Iran: Karaj | collected 2018-10
CCCTCGACGGGTCTGCCCACCAAGACTGAGCAGAGCGACCTCGACCAGGCCCTCTACGGCCGCAACGGCGAGGCTCCCCTGGTGGTTGTCGCCGCCTCGAGCTCGGCCAACTGCTTCTACTGGGCCTTCAACGCCGCCAAGATTGCCCTTGAGCACATGACTCCCGTCATCCTGCTCACCGACGGATACCTGGGCAACGGCAGCCAGCTGTTCCGCATCCCCAGCATGAAAGACATGCCTGAAATCAAGCCGCGTCTGGCCAAGGAGAACGACCCGAACTACCGTCCGTTCCGTCGCGACGAGGAGAAGTACGCCCGCGAATGGGCTCTGCCCGGCATGGCCGGCCTGAGCCACCGCGTGGGTGGTCTCGAGAAATGCCCCGACGGTCCCCTGAGCACCGATCCGGAGAACCACGCCCTGATGACGAAGAACCGTCAGGAGAAGGTGAACCGCGTAGCCAATTACATCCCCGACCAGCAGGTGACCGGCAATCCCGACGCTGACCTGCTCGTGGTGGGCTGGGGCGGCACCAGCGGCGCCCTCACCCTCGCCGTCGAGGAAATGAACAATGAAGGCAAGAAAGTGGCCTACACCCACTTCAACTACATCTGCCCGCTGCCGAAGAACACGGGTGATATCCTGCGCAAATACAAGAAGATTGTAGTGTGCGAGCTGAACAACGGCCAGTTCGCCGGCTACCTGCGCACGAAATTCCCCGAGTGCCCCATGACCCAGTACAACAAGGTGATGGGACTGCCCTTCGAGGTTGGCGAGCTGAAAGCCGAGTTCAACAGACTCTTGAATGCGTAAATGTGTAAATAAGACTAACGAATTAACACATTAACAAAATAACAAATTGATAATATGGAAAAACATTTTGTTCCCAAAGCGGATAAAGAATATACGAAGGCTGATTTCCAGAGCGACCAGATGGTCAAGTGGTGCCCGGGCTGCGGCGACCACGCCATCCTTGCCGCCCTCCTGGCCACCTTCCCCAAAACGGGTTACAAGAAAGAGAACGTCTGCATGGTCTCCGGCATCGGCTGCTCCAGCCGTATTCCCTACTATGTGGACACCTATGGTTTCCACAGCATCCACGGCCGCGCTTGCGCCATCGCCACGGGTGTAAAGCTGGCAAACCCCGAGTTGAGCGTATGGGTCAACATGGGCGACGGTGACTCCATGGCTATCGGCGGCAACCACCTCATCCACGCTGTGCGCCGCAACCAGGACCTCAACATCACCATCTTCAACAACGAGATCTACGGCCTCACCAAGGGTCAGTACAGCCCGACGACGAAGTTTGGTCAGGTGACCAAGACCTCCCCTTACGGCACCATCGACTACCCCTTCAACCCCGGCGAACTCGTCATGGGCGCACAGGGCACTTTCTTCGCCCGCACCCTCGACTGCGTACCCCAGCTCTCCACCGAATGTATGACCCGCGCCGCCCAGCATGACGGCTGCTCCGTGACTGAAGTGCTGCAGAACTGCGTCATCTTCAACGACAAGACGCATGCCGCCATCACCGACCGCGCCGTCCGCGACGACCGCACTATCGTGCTCGAGCACGGCAAGCCCATGCTCTTCGGAAAGAACAAAGAGAAGGGTCTCCGCTTCAACGGCCGCCAGCTGGAGGTTGTCACCCTCGGCGAAAACGGCATCACCATCGACGACATCATGGTTCACGACGAGACCACCGAGGACACCGGCATCCACATGATGCTGGCCCACATGTGCGGCGACCTCCCCGTTGCTCTCGGCGTCATCCGCAACGTCAAGAAAGTCAGCTACACACAGCTCTATGAAGAACAGATGGAAGAGCAGATGACCACAGGCAAATACAAATGCATGGACGACCTGCTCAACAGCGGTGACACCTGGGAGGTGTGACTTTAGTTATGAGTTAAGAGTTTAGAGTTAAGAATTAAACTCTGTCGAGAACAAGGCCCGATGATTTTTGGGCCTTGTTTTTTTGTTAAAATTTTTGCCAGTTCAAAGCTTTTTTGTATTTTTGCATTTATTATATAAACACCAACCCATGAAGAAGATATTGTTTACATTCTTAGCAATGAGCATCTTACTGGGTGCTTCCGCACAAGAAAAAAAATGCGGCATCGACACAAAGGCCCTGGTAGCCGAAGAGATAGCTGCAGGCGCCACCAAGATAGACATGCTTGCCAAAATAGTTCCGGGCTTCGATCGCAGCATTTTAGAAAAAGCCGGTATCGTCTTCGGGGCTCAAGCCGGCCAGATTGTCACCATGAGTGTCCCTGTCGAGGCTCTTCCTCTGCTTGAAAGCACCAAGGAGGTTCTGCAGTACAGCATCTCGCACACCATCGCCGCACCTGAATGCAACCAGAACCGCTTCGACACCCGCACCGACAGCGTGCATCAGGGGCTCGGGGTGACAAACAACATCCCCTTTGACGGCGAAGGCGTTTATATAGGCATTACCGACTGGGGCTTCGACTATTCGCATCCCAACTACAACGCCGGTACAGGCAACCTGCGCCTTGAGATGGCTTGGGACCATTTCAAACTCTCTGGCCCCACCCCTGCCGAACTGGGCTACGGCGAGGGACTCAACTACGGCACCCTCATCACCGAAAACCTCAGGGCTGCCCAGGGCGACACCTCCAACCTCTATGGCTATGGTACCCACGGCACCCACGTGGCGGGAATCTGCGCCGGTCGCGGAGTTGATGGCGACCAGATGGGCCAGGCCCCTGGAGCCAAGCTACTCTTCTGCTCCTTCGGACTAGGAGAGAAAGCCTGGATGGACGCTGTGGCTTGGATGCACAAAGTGGCTCAGGACAGTTCCCGGCGTCTCGTCGTCAACAGCAGCTGGGGAATGTACTCCTTCAGCACCATCGACGGCACCTCCCTCCTCAGCCAGGCCATCAACGCATGGTCCGACGAGGGCATCGTATTCTGCACCAGCGGCGGCAACAATGGACGCACCACCATCCCATTCCACATCAGCCGCACCTTCCGCAACGACACCATTGACACCCTCCGCACCGTAGCCATCCGCGCCAGCGACATCTACAGCATCCACGAAACAGGCCAAGTGCTCATCATGTGGGGCGAAGAAGGACACGACTTCAGCGCCTGCATCCGTCTACGCAAGAACGACAGCACCCTCTGGAGCACCCCCATGTTCAACACCGCCCTGGCTGACACCGTCATCTACGACAGCCTCCTCCATGAAGGCCAGAGCACCGCTTACCGCGTACTCATCGAGCATGCCAACCCCTTTGACAACCGCCCACACATCCAGATCGACATCGACAAAAGCGACCTCCAGACACAGCTCTTCATCACCGCCACCGACGGCACCGTCCACGCCTGGAACGTCGCCAACAAAGAAAACCATGCCGGAAACGAAGGCTGCAGTTTTTCCGCCAGCGGACGTGACGGATTCAGCGCCGGCGACGCACTCTACGGCGTCGGCGAACCTGCCTGTGCCGCCAAATGCATAAGCGTCGCCGCACACCGCGCCGACCGGGTCCACTCCACCAACGGCTCCTATATCCCCGGAAGACTCGCCGACTTCAGCAGCGCCGGCCCACTTATCAACGGCGTCAACAAACCTGAAATCTCCGCACCAGGAGTCGACGTTGTCTCCTCCATCAGCTATTGGACCACTGACTCCCACCCCACCTTCCTCTACAAATACATTGCCGGAAGGAAATACATCTGGTCCACCATGAGCGGCACCTCCATGTCGGGCCCCGCCGTCACCGGCATCGTCGCCCTCATGCTGCAAGCCAACCCCTCCCTCTCCGTCGACCAGATCCGCGACATCATATTCTCTACCGCCCGCAACGACAGCCTCACAGGCCCCCTCGTAGCCAACGACAGCATGGACCTCCACTGGGGTTGGGGCAAGATCGACGCCCTCCGTGCCGTCAACGAATCCCTGCGCCGCGTCGGCGTAAACGACGTCGAGACCTTCCGTACCCCTCTGAGAATCTACCCCAACCCAGCCTCCACCACAGTCTCCGTACACACCGGTTGCGGTGAGCGGCAGACCCTCCTCGTGTACACCGTCGAAGGCCGCCTCATCCTCCAGCGCCCCGTCGTCGCCGAAACCTCCCTCGACGTCAGCTCCTGGCCCGCCGGACTCTACATCCTGCGCGTCGGTAGCCGCTCCGGGAAAATCATCGTCAGATAACACACCATGCTCAAACTCCTCGAAAAAAACACTGCATTACAAATCATCGTCATCCTCGCCGTGACGACACTTCTTTGGCTCCCCTCACTCTCCCATCCACAGCCCATGGAGCCCCCACCCTCCTTTGCCCCCCTCTATGACCTCCTCTACAACCTCTCACCCTCACCCCTCCTCTCTGTCATCCTCGCCATACTTCTCATCCTCGCCGGAGGAACTTGCCTCAACATCATCCTCGTCAACGCCTCACTTGTCCCACAGAACACCCTCCTCCCCACCCTCCTCTACACCCTCTTCATGAGTGCCACCGCCACCACACTCTCCTCCTCTCTCCTCGTCGGTGTCCTAGCCATAGCCGTCGTCCGCATGCTCCTCCTCCACACCACCCTCCTCACCATCCCCTCCAACAAAATCTTCGCTGCCACCGCCCTCATCGGCATCTGCTCCCTCCTCTACCTCCCCTCACTCACCCTCCTCCTCACCTACCTCCTCGTTGTCGTCAGCTACCGCCTCTACAACTGGCGCGACTGGATGGTGCTCCTCCTCGGACTCCTCGCACCCTACCTGCTGCTACTCATCGTGTTCTACCTCAACAACACCCTCTCAATCTCAAATATCAATCTTCAAATTCAACTCTCAGCCTTCAACTTTCAACCTTCAACTCCCAACTTCGCCAACGCACTCCTACTCCTCCTCTTCCTCCTCGCACTCTTCCTCCTCGCTCGCCGCCTTCCGGAAAAAACCACCCTCTGGCAGAAAAACGCCACCACCGTCCTCCTCCTCACCGTCGCCGCCCTCGCCCAACTACCCTTCTCCTCCTTCTTTCCCGCCAACCTCCAACCCTTTGCCATCCCCTTCGCCCTCTCCGCCACCCACCTCCTCTTACCCGACAACCGCCACCGGCACCCCTACCGCCGCCAACGCAAAAAACACTTCCCTAATTTCAATTTTCAATTTTCAATTTTCAATTTCAAAGACCTCCTCCTCCTCACCCTCATAACTGCCGCCGTACTATGCTAAAACCCTCACTCATACAAGGACGCCTCGAAGCCGGATGCGACGAAGCCGGCCGCGGGCCACTCGCAGGCCCCGTCGTCGCTGCAGCCGTCATCCTCCCACCAGACTACCGCAACCCACTCCTCAACGACTCCAAACAACTCACCCCGCACCAGCGCGACACCCTCCGCCTCGAAATCGAACACCAAGCCCTCGCCTGGGCCGTAGCCGTCGTCGAACCGCCTGACATCGACCGCCTGAACATCCTCCACGCCTCCACACACGCCATGTGCCTCGCCGTCCTCCAGCTCACCCCAAAACCCGAATTCCTCCTCATCGACGGCAACCGCTTCTACAACGAAACCGACATCCCCTTCCAGTGCATCGTCAAAGGCGACGCCAAATACATGTCCATCGCCGCCGCCAGCATACTCGCAAAAACACACCGCGACCAACTCATGCTACAACTCCACCAGCAATACCCACTCTACGGCTGGGACCGCAACAAAGGCTACCCCACTCCACAACACTACGACGCCATCGAACAACATGGCCTCACCCCCCACCACCGCCGCTCCTTCAACCTCTACCGTCAACATTCGCTTTTCGATTAATCACATCAACGCATCAACAATCATATGTTAGAATTCATTAAAAACATCAGACGTAAACAAATTATCCGCGACCTCAAATCTGCTCCTCGCGAGAAACGTATCGATAACATCCAAGAAGTGCATTCCATCGGGGTTATCTGCCAGCTTGACACCGAGCAAAACTGGAACATACTCTACCATTTCGCCAAGGTCATGGAAAACCAAGGTAAGTCCGTCCATATCATCGCCTTGCAGAATCAGGACATTAACTTCGTTGTCACACACCAAGCCACTTCCATCTGCCGGGCTAAGACCGACATCAACTTCTGGGGTCTCCCCTCCTCCGACTCCATAAAGCACTTCTCCAGCCAACACTTTGACCTCCTCATCGACACTATCGGCGAAGAGAACTTCTTCTCCCAGTATATTGCACTCCGTACTCCTGCCAGCCTGAAGATTGTCTATGCCACTCCTACTGAAGACCCCACCGAAGTCTTTGACCTCATCATCCGCGGCGACGGCCGCGTAGAGCTCAAAAGCTTTTTCAACAACATCATTGAATACCTCGGAATGATAAAAAAATAACCCAACACCCCCATTCCCATGAAACAGCAACTATTTTCCGGCACCGGTGTCGCCCTCATAACACCTTTCCGCCGCCAACAAGAAACCGTCGACTTCACCAAACTCGAAAACCTCATCGAACATATCGTCGCCTCCGGAGTCGACTATATCGTCGCTCTCGGCACCACCTCTGAAGCCGCCACCATGACAGAAAGCGAACGGTCCGCCGTCCAGGAATTCATCGTCGAAACCGTTGCCGGACGTTGTCCCATCATGCTCGGTCTCGGCGGCAACAACACTCTCAATGTCACGGACACCATCAACCGAACCAACTTCGACGGCATCTCCGGCATCCTCTCCGTCACACCCTATTACAACAAACCCAACCAGCGAGGCCTCATACAACACTATCATGATATCGCCGAGGCCTCTCCCGTCCCTGTCATCATATACAATGTCCCGGGACGTACTGGTGTCAACCTCACCGCCGACACCACTCTGGCCCTTGCCCACGACTGTCCAAATATCATAGGAATAAAAGAAGCCTCGGGCAACGTCCAGCAGGTCATGGAGATCCTGCGGCGCCGTCCCTCCGGTTTCCGCGTCATCTCCGGCGATGATGCCCTCACACTCCCTCTCATTGCCCTCGGTGCCGACGGCGTCATCTCCGTCATAGCCAACGCCCTTCCCAAAGAAACCTCCGACATGGTGCACTTCGCACTCAAAGGCGACCTCAAGAAAGCCCTCCCTCTCCACTATCGACTTCTCCCCCTCATGAATGCCATTTTCGAAGAGGGCAACCCCACTGGCATCAAAGCGCTCCTCGAGGCCGAAGGGCTCATCACCAACATACTCCGACTCCCACTCGTCAAAGCATCGAAAACACTCACCAACAAACTCGCCACCTTATACAATGAGTTTAGAGGATAACCTCAACGCCGTCCGGCAGGAATACCTGCGCCGCATGACCCGTGGCAATGGGCATCTGCTCCACCAGGTTGAAACCTTCATCACCTCACACCTGGGGAAAATGCTGCGTCCCAGGCTCACACTCCTTGCCGCCGACACCCTCGGCCAGGCGTCCACGTATCGTACCATTCTTCTTGCCACCGCCGTCGAGATGCTCCACAACGCCTCCCTCATCCACGATGACATCATCGACCACGACCTCACACGCAGAGGACAACCCTCTGTCAACGCACGGTGGGACAACTCTGTCGCCGTTCTGACAGGTGACTTCCTCCTCGCACAAGTCATGCGCATCCTGCACGAAATCAACGACCCCGACACCACCCAACGTTTCTACCTCACCGTCGAAGCCATGGTCGAAGCCGAACTCCTACAAAAAAGTGAGCAACAGTCTGAATCCACTTACCTCCGCATCATCGATGGCAAGACAGCATCGCTCTTCGCCACCGCTTGCGCCATAGCCAACCCCCTTTATGAAGACTTCGGATTCCACTTCGGCCGACTTTTCCAGCTCCGTGACGACCTTACCGATGGCGACGGCACACCCTTCACGGCCGATCTCATCGACAAAGAAGAAGCAACGCTCCATGCAATAAAACACACCCTTCCGATACATATCAATTAAAGAGAAATCATAGTTAATAATAACAATAGAGTTTATATGAAAAAAAACATTTTTTTAGCAGTCCTACTGTCATTTCTAGGTTTTCAGGTCTCCGTCTCTCACGCCCAAAATGCCACATTCCCTGAAAACATCACCCTCAAGACACTCGATGGACAAAGTGTTCAGTCATCGGTTATCCAAAACGGAGGCAAGCCGATTATCATCTCCTTCTGGGCCACTTGGTGCAAGCCCTGCAACCAAGAGCTTGACGCCATCAAAGAAGTCTACGACACCTGGCAGGAAGAGACCGGCGTGAAACTCGTCGCCGTATCTATCGACGATGCCCGTTCCGCCGCACGCGTGCGCCCTTGGGTAGACGGTCACGACTGGCCCTATGAGATATACCTCGACCAGAACTCCGACCTCAAACGTGCCATGGGCGTCGCCAACGCACCCCACACCTTCATACTCAACGGAAATGGAGAAATCGTTTGGCAACACAACGGATACCAGCCTGGTTCTGAAGATGAACTGATCGACCAGGTACGAGAAATATTAAAGGATAAATAAACATGGGAGCAGGGAAAGCATTAAAATTGATTATCTGCATCAGCGCAGTTTTCAATTTCCAATTTTCAATTTTCAATTCCATCCAGGCTCAGGGTATCATGGGTGGCCACGTGACGGGAAATGTACAGGTGGATGGCCAGATATCGAGCGAAGACCGCACCATTGGTGCCGACGATGTGCCGGAGTGGCTGCTACTGAACGCACGTGCCGATATCTTGTATACCAACGGCGACTTCAGTGCCGGGCTACGTCTGGAAATGTACCAGAACCCCCTGCTGGGATTCGACGCTCGATGGAAAGGACAAGGCATAGCCAACTATTTCGTCGCTTACAATGGCAAGAAACTGAGCATCACTGCCGGACACTTCTATGAGCAGTTCGGTAGCGGCATGATCTTGCGCAGCTATGAAGACCGCTATCTGGGAGTGGACAACGCTCTGTTCGGTGTGAACGCCACCTACCGTCCCGTGGAGGGTGTGACCCTCAAAGCCCTGGCAGGCAAACAACGCCTGTTCTGGGACATGGGTGAAGGGTTGGTGCGAGGTGTTGACGGCGAAGTGAGCCTCAACAGCATTATCGGTGCGATGCAGGATAGCAAGCTGCGCGTGACGCTGGGTGCCGGCTTCGTGAGCAAATACGAGGACGACGAGACGGTGACTTCGAGCGCCAATCCCGAATACCGCGTAAATTTGCCACTGAACGTGGGAGCCGCCTCGGTGCGCGCCGATGTCAGCTTTGGCAACTGGAACTTACAAGCCGAGTATGCCCGCAAGGGACAGGATCCCAGCGCGATGAACAACTACATTTTCCGCGAAGGCGAAGCTCTGATGATGAACCTGACCTACTCTCAACGAGGCTTCAGTGCCAACCTGCAAGCCAAGCATGTGGACAACATGAGCTTCAAATCTGTGCGCAGCGAAACTGGAGAAATGCTATATATCAACTACATCCCTTCCATCACCAAGCAGCACTCCTACGCCCTGCTGTCGATGTACCCCTACGCCACTCAAGTCACTGGCGAGAATGGTCTGCAGGGTGACATAATGTATAAATTCACAAAGGGCACTTTACTGGGCGGCGAATACGGAACAGACCTCCACATCAACTCTTCGGTGGTGACAGCATTGAAAACCGATAGCATCGGTGGACGCGGCACCGAAGGCTACACTGCCGAGTGGCTGGGAAACGGTGGATTGTACTACGGAGACGTGTCAGTTGAAGTAGCAAAGAAACTGTCTAAAGATGTGAAGCTGACAGCCACCTATGCCTATCAGGTTTTCAACCCCGTGGTCGAAGGCCACGAAGGAGGCCTGCACCACAACAACATCGTGGTGGCCGACCTGCTTTGGAAAGTAAACAAAAACCATTCTCTGCGTTTCGAAGCCGAATGGCTGTCCAGCGACTCAAAATACGACGAAACCGTGGGCGACCGCCGTGCGGGTGACTGGATCATGGGCCTGGTTGAATGGAACCTCAGTCGCAACTGGTTCCTCTCTCTGAGCGACCAATATCCCTACAACGACGGCGTGGGCAACTACTACAACCTCTCCGTGGGCTACACCAGCGGTGCCACACGCTTCCAGCTTGGCTGGGGCAAGCAACGCGAAGGCCTGCTGTGTATCGGCGGCGTCTGTCGCCAAGTCCCGGCAAGCAACGGCCTCACTTTCAGCTTGACAACCACTTTCTAATTTTTAAATCATAGAGTTCAAGGTATCATGAAAAAAATATTATCAGGAATTATCGGTATCATCGGGATAATAGGGCTGACGGCATGCGACAAGATTGAGGCTGACGAGTATACTATCTACGACGGAGTGGCGGTGAGCTGGACCGCTGGAAGCGGAGCTATTGACAACCCCGTGCAGAACGCCTATGTGGAAAAGTATACGGGACCACGCTGTCCGAACTGTCCCGATGCCGATGTGACACTCGACCTTGCCAAAGCCCAGTACGGCGATCGGCTAGTGTTGGTCTCCATCAACCACCCCACGGGACAAGGGAAACCCTACCCCGAACAGCCCGACCTGCGCACCGACGGCGGTAACGCATGGGACGCCTGGTTTGGAGTGAACGCCATTCCCGCCGCCTTTATCAACCGTGACAAAGGAACACAATACCTCGGTTCGATGGACAACATTGTCAGTGCCATTGGCACCGCTCTGCAACACAACCCTGAGGTGGGCATCGAGGTATCCTGCTCTTCCTCCAGCAATAACCGCGTGGATGCCACTGTACAGATACAGTTCCTACAGTCTATCGATGAAAAATTGACTCTTACCGCCGCCGTAGTGGAGGATTCACTCGCCTATCGTCAGCTGAACGGCAACGTGACCGATGACAACTACATCCATAACCACATGCTACGCAAAGTAGTAACAGGTTTTTGGGGAACCGAGCTACCATCCAGTGTCAACACCCAGGCCGGTTCTCTTTCCCAAGGCAACTTCTCCTTCTCACTCCCTGAAGAGGTGGTGCCTCAGCACTGCCATCTAGTAGTCTTTTTAAGTTACAAAGGCTCACGCCAAGTATTGAACTGTGCCAGTTGCGAAATTGGAGACTAAAGCATGAAGATTGAACGGGGAATGAACAGCCGGATACTTGGTCTCGCGTTGCCCAACATCGTGACCAACATCACCGTGCCCCTGCTCGGCATGGTGGATATGATGATCGCTGGTCATCTCTCCAACAACGGCAGCTTCGTTGAAATCGGAGCCCTCGCCATCGGCACCCAGATTTTCAACCTCATCTATTGGAACTTCGGGTTCCTTCGAATGGGAACCAGTGGCCTCACCGCCCAGGCCTTCGGAGCTCAGCGCTGGGACGAAAGTGTCAAAATTCTCATCCGTGCCTGCACTATTGCCATGGCCATCGCCTTCCTGCTCATCTCCTTACAATGGCCTATCGCCTTGGTCGTACCGCACATCTTCGATGCTGGCAGCGACGTACTGCACTTAGCCCTGACCTACTTCTTCATCCGCATCTGGGCCGCTCCCGCCACCCTCGGGCTCTATGCCATCAAGGGTTGGTTCATCGGCATGCAAGACTCCAAGACCCCCATGTGGATAGCCATCGTGCTCAACTGCATCAACATTCTGGCTTCGCTGATGTTGACCATCGGCATCCATTTTGGCTTCTCCATAGGCGACATATTCCTCGGCATCGATATCCCAGGGCTAGACATGGGCATCCCCGGTATCGCCCTCGGTACCGTCATCGCCAACTACACCGGCCTGCTCCTGGGCATCTTCTTTCTCCGTCGCAGAATCAACCGCGACCCCAACCTTTCAATTTTCAAATTTCAATTTTCAATTTTGAAAGACGCCCTCCATTGGGCCGACATGAAGCACTTCTTCAAAGTCAATGGCGACATCTTTCTCCGCACTCTCTGTTTAGCCACCGTCTTCACCTTCATCACCGCCGCCTCAACAGACATCAGCGATGAGATCTTGGCTGTCGATGCTCTGTTGCTCCAATTCTTCACCCTCTTCAGTTACATCATGGACGGCTTCGCCTATGCCGGCGAGAGTCTCGTCGGACGCCATATCGGCGCCCGCCAGCTGCGCCACCTGAAGCTCGCCGTGCGTCTGCTCATCCTATGGGGTCTAGCCCTCACCGTCGTCTTCACTGGCCTCTACGCCCTTTGGGGTGACGAAATCCTCCTCATCTTCACCGACAAACAGGACGTCATTGCTGCTGCCGGCGACTATATGGGCTGGGTCCTCATCATTCCCGTCTGCGGCTTTGCCGCCTTCCTTTTCGACGGCATCTTCATCGGTGCCACCGCCACACGGACAATGCGCAACGCCATGTTCGTCGCCACAGCCGCCTTTTTCGCCCTCTACTACGGAATGAAATGGTATGCTGGCAGCGACACCGGCAGTGACATCCTCTCCGACCGCACGTGGAACAACATCCTATGGACCGCCTTTATGGTCTTCCTCACCCTTCGCGGCCTCCTGCAGGCCCTTCGCGTCCGCAAAGATATCTATGGAAAATTGAAAGGTGAAAATTGAAATGAAAAATAGAACCATTCTTCTGGCCTGTACCCTACTGCTTCTCAATTTTCATTTTTCATTTTTCAATTCCCTTCAGGCACAGAATGCAGGCTATAGCGACCATCAGGGCCGTGTGGTCGACGCCACCACGGGGAAACCTTTGCCAGATGCCATTGTGACACACGCTTTGCGCAGCGAACGCACCGATGCCAAAGGGCGTTTCACGGTGCGCTATTACGACAATGAAAGCGACCTGCGGGTCGTGGTGTCCCATCCCGGCTTTTGCACAGACACTTTCAGCTATGCCCCCACCTTTGTGAGCCTGCGCCGGATGACTGCCGTCTCGCAGAAGGGTCGCCCCAAGGTGGGCGTTGTGCTGAGTGGCGGTGGCGCCAAAGGCGTAGCACACATCAGCGCTCTCCGTGCCATTGAGAAGGCCGGCATCCCCATTGACTACATCTGCGGCACCTCCATGGGATCCCTCATCGGCGGCCTCTACGCCACAGGCTGGTCGTGTGACCAGCTCGACTCGCTGGTGCGCCACCAAGACTGGCTTTTCCTTCTTACCGACCGGCCACGACCCGAAAACCTCGACCTCGACACTCGCCGCCTGCAAACCATCTATCCCCTCTGGCACGCCTTCTCGCATGGTCGGCATAACGAAAATGCCGGTTTTATCCGAGGTCTCAACCTCGACCGACTCTTTGACCAGCTCCTCGACGGCTACCTCGACTCCATCTCCTTTGATTCTCTGCCCATCCCCTTCGCCTGCGTGGCCACCGACGTGGTGACCAACACCGAGGTGGACTTCCGCAGTGGCTACCTGAAGCAGGCCCTCCGCGCCAGCATGTCCATCCCCGGGGTCTTCTCGCCCGTCAGAATGGGAGACAGGGTTTTAGTTGACGGCGGCCTGCGCAACAACTATCCTGCCGACATTGCACGCCAGATGGGCGCCGACATCATTATCGGCGTCACCGTCCAGGGCGACACCCTTGCCGCCGACGACATCACCAACGCCCTCGACGTCTTCATGCAGGTCATCGACGTGAACTGCAAAAACAAATACAACGCTAACATCGCCCTCAGCGACCTCGTAATGCATGTGGACGTGTCCGGCTACAGCGCCGCCAGCTTCACCCCCAGCTCCATCGACACCCTCTTGCGCCGTGGCGAGGAAGAAGCTCTGCGCCACTGGTATGAACTCCTCGCCTTGCGCCGCCATCACCAGATAGATTCGATACCCCAGCCAGACAGACATCATACCGGGATATCCTCAAGCATGAGGACTTCCGGGGTGTCTCCGTTAGCTGAATCGCCCATCGTGGGCGTCACGTTCCGTTTCGACAATGAAGAGACTGGAGCGCTACAGATGGGAGCCCTGTTGCCTTTCCAACTTGCAGGACTGCCTATGGAACTTTACACCCATCTGCGGCTCGGAAAACGCATCCAGTTCAAGGCCGAGCATCATCTCTTCCCTCACGGCATCACATCGCCTTCTTTGGCCTATACCTACAACCGTAATGACCTGGATATCTATTCCGACGGTATCCGAACCTATAACGTAAAATATCACCAGCACTCTTTCGAGGCCCTGCCTATCAACTCCATCTTTCGACGCTACAGGTTGCGTGCCGGTATTCGGTTCAACTACTACAACTTCTTCTCGCCTCTCCTCTCTGCCTCCTCCACCGCCATCCACCTCAATAACCATCACCTCCTTTCCTACTTTCTCCAGGCGGAAATCAATACCGAAAACCATCCCTACCTGCCCACGGAGGGATTGAACATGCTTGCATCCTATGTCTATCACACTGACAACTTCTTGGGCTATGACGGCACCCACGGCATCAGCGAAATCAAAGCCCTTTGGAGCCTCACCGTCAGTCCTACAGAACAATTCACTGTCAGACCCGCATTCTACGGGCGTGTCCTCCTGCATTCGGGCGACATACCACTGACTCTTTCCAACGCCCTGGGAAGTCCGCAGCAGATTGTAGAACAGCAAATATTCTTCCCTGGAATTCACAGCTTAACCTATGCCGAACGCACACTCCTCGCAGCCAAACTCCGCCTTCAGATCTCCATCTCGCGAAACCACTACCTCCTCATCGATGCTGCCGCTGCCCGTCACACGCTGAACATCGACCAGCTTTTCTCTGACACACCAAACCTTTATGGTGCATCCCTAGGTTATTGCTACTACACATTTCTGGGACCCATCGAAGCCTTGATAGGCTACTCATCCCAAGCTCCCGGACTGAACTTCTATTTAAACATTGGACACCGCTTCTGACCTGACTGTGGAAACCAAGGAAGAGACCTTGTCGAAAACCATCTCTGGTGTTATCGCTCGCATACAGCGGTAGTCACCAAAACGGCACCGTTTCTCCCCATAGGCCGAACACGGCTGGCACCGCAGGTTGGCACAGAGAGCATTCTCCGGCACCTGTCCGTACCCATAAAAACCAAAAGATGGATGTGTGGCACCCCATATACTTACCACGGGCACTCCCATCACACTGGCGAAGTGCATATTGGCGCTGTCCATACTCACCATCAACGCCAGCCCGCCGATGATCTTCAACTCCTCTGCAAACGTCTGACGACCGGCTACAGACATCACACCCTCCTCTTTGTCTGCCAAAGCATCCAGTATCCGGGCCTCTTCCTTGCTGCCGAAAAGAATCACACGGTAGCCCTTTGTGGCAAGCATACTCACCAGTCGTTCCACATTCTCCCACGGCCATACCTTTCCTTCGTGCTGTGAGAAGGGTGCCACTCCGATGGCAGGCATCTCCCCGCTTTGTGGGGAGTGGTCTTTCACTTGCAAAAAAAGCCTTTCGCCTTTGGAGACGGCCTTCAACCCTGCACGACGAAACACATCGTCATAGCGCTCATACTGCGGCTTCCGTGGAGTCTCCTTCCAGTGGTGCAGAAAAAGCCATCGCGACAGACGTCCCTTACGGAGGCTGAAGACACGGAAATGCAGATTCAGCAGATGACGCATCCTCATCACCATGAGGGCCATCCCCACTCGGTTCACTTTATGGAGGTCCAGCACCGTGTCCGCCCCTACCGATTCCAACGTTTTAAAAATCTTAAGGAAACTCTGCCTTTTCTTCAACCCTAGAAACCTCACATTATCCCTACCCATGAAAAGAGGCTCCAGCATCGGTGGACCGGCCACAGTAAATGTCATATCGGGATTACCCTCGGCATAGCCATAAAGCACCGGTGCCATAATCGCCACATCACCCAATGCAGACAGCCTTATGACCAAAACATGCTTCACTTCTTATACAGCATCGGGTTCAACGACGGATCGTTGTACATCTTCATCTGTCTATAGAGTTTCATGATACGGCGTCCAGCAGCAAGGTCCTCCAGCAGCTCGTCGATTGCCGTAGTCAGGTCCTCGCGCTGCGTCAGCAGCGTATCCAGCTTCGCTTGGCACCGTGTGCGGTGAGCCTCGTCACCTCGGTGAGCCTCAATCTCAAAGTGATAGATCTTCAGCGCCAGGATGGACAGGCGGTCAATTGCCCAGGCCGGTGTCTCAGTATTCAGCCTCGCATCGGTTTCCGGTGTAATATCCTTGAATCGGAGGTAATAGTAGTCATCGATACGTTCCACCAGATCTGTACGGTGCTGATTCGAGCGATCAATGCGGCGTTTCAGTCTCATCCCCTCTTCGGGATCCACATCCTCGGGGCGCACCAAGTCCTCCAGGTGCCACTGCACCGTGTCCACCCACGACTTCTCCCACAAAAGATGCTCATAGCTACCCTCGACATAGGGATTATGCTCCGCACCATCCACCGAGTCTGTCTTGTGATATTCCTCTATCTGTCGGGCAAAAAGCCCATATAAATCCATTGCTTTCATATTCTTTTATTATAAACTCCTCGAACTTTTTATAATCATCGCATTGCATAGCGCCAATGTCAGTATCATTGGAATGATAGCCACGCTCAGGTGGCACCACACCACCCATACAAGCGCTCCGGCGAACATTGCTTCTTGAAGCCACAATGCCCACAATGGACTCCGTCCCATACGGATAGCTATCAGTATCAGCAGCGGCGACGCCCAAAGAATATTAAGATTCCACTGCGTGCAATAGTGCGACGTGCCGAACCACATGAACAGCAGAAACAAACCTATCAGACCCGCAAGGACAAAAAGAATACGGGTGAGTAAATTGAAAAAAGAGAAATGGAGATTGAAACGGCGTTCAAGAAGGTACAACACCACCAACAAGGTGAACAACAAGGTGAAAACCACCACCGGCGGGAAGCTGTCCGCCACCTCACCACGGGTCTCTTCCAGCAGCACCGTCGACGGTTCCACCAAAGACTTGCCGTCACGTTTGGCTTCGGCAAACTCCGCCTGCATCACCAATGGATAGAACATGGCATCCTCTTCCGTACACTTGTGGTCGGCAGGAAGACCCAGCAACAGGTCGATGCCCAGGGCCCACCACTCCAACTTGTCACGCATCGCCATGTGCAGATAGTCGCGATAACTCAGGGGCTCTCTCTCCACATACTCCGCCTGCCTATGACCACAAACCTCAAGAATCCTGTCTCGCACCTCCGTGGCACAGTTCTTCCTGAAGAAATCATATTTATAGTAGCGGTTCGGATTATCCAGCTGACAATTCCATTCGAGAGCAATGAAAAGGGCGTTGACCTCCTGTGTGCTGAAATTCAGTTTCTGTTCCCACACAGCACGACCTTCCCTCCTATATTCGTCAACAAAAAACACGGTGGCGGTTCCTGCAACCCAATATTTCAGCTGACCCTGCATGAAGTGCCAATAAAAATTCGGCTCATTGAAGTCAAACATCCCATAGTTGTAGACCTTGTCGATTTTATTTGCCGTATCTACAATACGTATCGCACTATGTCCGAACGAAGTGTAGAAATCGTCACCCGGTCCGCAGGTAATCACGCTGGCTGTCGCCGTCTCGCTCAACGGAAGGGATTGGGCTTTCAGTCCACCCGCCAATCCTATTAGAGCCATTAGGCCTATCAGTCCTACATGTTTTAGTCTATCCAGCATCCTTAACTCTTGATTATTAACTATTATCAGTCTCCGGTACCTATTTTTTCTTCATCCACTGCCACCGGACGTTTCACTGCCGTGCGGTGTTCCATGTGGATAGCCTCCCCCTGTTTCCCTTGATGGACAGTGACCTGCGGGAACGGAATCTCCACCCCCGCATTGTTGAAGGCTATGTAAATATCCTCTCGGACATGCTTCCACAATTCCCAGTAGTCTTCCACTCTTACCCACAGCCACATCGTGATGTCCACCGACGAGCTGTTCAATTCACTCACAGCAATCACAGGAGCCTTCGGCTCCCATTTGACAAGTGGCTCTTCCCTGACGACATTCCACAACACCTCCTTTGCCTTCGCCAAATCAGTACCATACGCCACACTCGCCACCACATCTAGCCTTATCAACGGCTCCTTCGTGTGGTTGATAAGACTCTTCGTAGCCAACTCACTGTTCGGAATGATTACTGTCCGTCCGTTGAACGGCCGCATGATCGTATGGAAGATTCTTATCTCCTTGATATATCCTTTATATTGTCCACATTCTATATAGTCATCTACCTTGAACGGCTTCATCAACAGGATAATCACACCCCCCGCGAAATTCTGCAACGTGCCCTGCAACGCCATACCGATTGCCAAACCCATAGCACCCAGTAGCGCTATAAACGACGTCGCCTTGATACCAATCACATCCATCGCCATAATCACCACCATCGCTTTCATCAGCACATCCACCAGACTCCCAAGGAACGTCTTCAGACTCGGCTCTGCCTCCTTTTTCTCCAGCGCTTTAATTATCAGCTTCTTCAGCATCTTGCACAACTTCATACCCACCCACAGAATCAATATTGCCACCAGAAGCTTCGGCGCAAACTCCACCACCATCTTCGTCAATGCTGACAAACCATCCTTTAGAATGGTATTCTCTCCCGTCACAATACCCTTGATACCATTCAAGTCCAGATTACCTAAGCTGTCCTTTACAGCCGTCACCGTGCTGTCCAAATCCTTCACTTTTTCTGGAACCATCATGCTTCCGGGATCATTCTGAAGCATTGCGGCATACGCCGCATTGTCGTTATTCTCCAACATTATTTTTTTTATTTATTATCTTTTTTTATTCTCACACAATCTTTAAAATAACGACCTCCACCAGCAAATATTGCACCCCACTCAAAAAAAACATCCCCCAACTGTTCTGCCTCCCCTACTCGACTACTATCATGGTAGGGGGCGGGTAGCCATCTGGTAGAGGCCGATAAGGACACAACACTAAGTATCAAGTGTTTATAAAATCTATTTTAGCTTAACCAAAGAGACTGACGCAGATAAATCGCACACGATTAAATATTAAAAAAATCTTAATTTTTAAAATTCTTATTCTCAAACTAAAAAAAGTTTGTATCTTTGCATCGTGAACGATATAATTTATTAAGCTTTTAAAACATTACAATTATGGATTTTAAATCGACATTACAGGTCTCCCAACTCATCATCAACGAACTGACCGGAAGCTCCTTCGTGCACAAGATGCAAGGCCTTCTCTTCAAATCGCAGGGTTTTGACAAACTCGGCCAGAAGTACCTCGACCACTACACCGAGGAGATGGAATGGGTCGAAAAGTATGCCAACCGTATGATGGATCTCGGCTGCGTTCCCCAAGTGGATATCTGCCACAAGGAAAGCCTCATCGAGAATCCCAAAGCCTACATCGAGGCAGACATGAAGCTGCAGCGCGAAGGCGTCGAGAAGCTTTACCAACTCATGCCCGCCCTGGCCTCCGACCCCACCACCTACGACATTACCAAAGCTTATCTGGCCGACGAAGAGGAAGATCTTTACTGGGATGAAGAGCAGCTTGACCTTATCGAGAAAATCGGCTATCAGAACTGGCTCTTGAAGCAAATGTAATGATTGACCTCCAGTCATATATGGCGGAAAGTATCCGCAGGATTATGGGTAACGCCTACCGGAGTGTGCTGAGCAATCCACGTGAAGCCCGTTTTGTCATGCGGATGCAACGCACGATGGGAAAAGCCGAACGGCGGCGCAAAGCATGCCTTGAGAACGAGGGCTTGGAAGTGCCGCCGTTCCTCATCGCCAGCATCGCCACCACCTGCAACCTGCAGTGCAAAGGATGCTATGCCCGGAATAATGGAATAGCCTCAGAGACACCCTTGAAGCCCTCCCTCACGCCCGAACAGTGGAGCACTATCTTCCACGAGGCAGCTGAGCTGGGCGTCGGATTCTGTCTGCTGGCGGGAGGTGAGCCTCTGACACGACGAGACCTGCTGGAAGCGGCAGCAGCCACGGAGGATATCCTCTTCCCCGTCTTCACCAACGGAACCCTTATCGGCGCCACTTACACAGAGTTCTTCAAGCAGCACCTCAACCTCGTGCCAGTCATCAGCCTCGAGGGCGAGCTGGCAGCCACCGACAGCCGTCGTGGCAAAGGGGTGTTCCAGCGTGCCCTGCTCTCGATGGAGATGCTCCTGAAAGAGAAACTGTTCTTCGGCACCAGCATCACCGTCACCACCGAGAACTACCACGAGGTAACCTCCAAGGATTTCCTCGCCCACCTGTCCTCTCTCGGCTGCCGCCTGGTGTTCTATGTGGAATATGTGCCTTTCGACGAAAGCACCGCGCATCTTGCCTTCCGCGATGAGCATGTGGCCGAGATGGAGCAGATTGTGGAAGCACGCCGCGAGGAGTTCGAGGAGATGATTTTCCTGAGCTTCCCGGGCGACGAGAAAGCCCTCGACGGATGTCTGTCTGCCGGGCGTGGCTTCTTCCACATCGGCCCCGACGGCAGCGCCGAGCCATGCCCTTTCTCGCCCTACAGCGACACCAATGCCGCCCGCGACGGGCTCCATGCCGCTCTCCGCTCGCCCCTCTTCTCTCGTCTCAGACAGCTCAGCACCGGCAGCTGGCAGCACACTGGCGGCTGCACCCTCTACGAGCACCGCGACGAGGTGGAACAATTATTGAGTAAAACACATTAATTTAATTCATTAACACATTCAAAACCATTTCAAAACCATGGCAACCATCTACGATTACAAAGCCCTTGCCAGCAACGGCAAGGAGATCGATTTCAAAGAGTTCGAAGGGAAGGTGCTGCTCATCGTCAACACAGCTTCCAAATGTGGCTTCACGCCCCAATTCGATGGCCTCGAGGCCCTCAACGAGAAATACCGCGACCGCGGCCTGGTGTGCATAGGATTCCCCTGCAACCAGTTTGCCGAACAGGACCCCGGCTCCGACGGAGAGATACAGGAGTTCTGCCGTCTCAACTATGGCGTCTCTTTCCAGATCATGAAGAAAATAGACGTCAACGGTCCCGACGAGCACCCCATCTTCACCTTCCTCAAGGAGCAGGCCCCCACCGAGGAGTACAAAGGTCTGAAAGCCAAAGCGACACACGCCATGCTCAAAAAACTCAGCAAAAGCGCTAAAAAAGAAAGCGACATCCTGTGGAACTTCACCAAGTTCCTCATCTCGCGCGACGGCACCAAGGTGATGCGCTTCGCCCCCACTACAGAACCCAAAGACTTTGAGAAGAACATAGAGGAGATGCTCTGATGTACGACCAACTGAAACTTGACAACCAAGTCTGTTTCCGACTCTATACAGCCTCGCGGCTCGTCACACAGGCCTACCGCCCGCTGCTCGAGCCGCTGGGCTTGACCTATCCGCAATACCTTGTCATGCTCGTGCTCTGGGAGAAAGACAACCAACTGGTGGGGGATATCTCCAAGCGGTTGATTCTCGACTCCAACACCCTCACTCCCCTGCTGCAACGCATGGAGAAAGGAGGTCTTATCATCCGCACCAAAGGCATTGCCGACGGCAGGCAGACACTGGTGAGTCTGACCAAAAAAGGCCATCATCTGGAAGAACAGGCCAAAGAGATACCCTCTTGTATAGCCAAGAGCTGGCAGGGAGAGCCCATGACCTCCGACGAAGCCACAACGCTGTCAGGACAACTCGACACGATAACCAAAGCATTGAGAAATAATGATTAGCAGCTGCCCGGAACTCATGGATGCCATCCAGGAGATAGGCCTCGTACCACTGCTCTACAGCGGCATCCCCGGTTTCTCGGCCGACGAGCTGGTCGACCCCTCGTGCCGCTATGTGGTGACCGACGATGGCTGGGACTGGCCTCTCTGGGACTGGAAAGGGCCCATCGTCACCGAAGGCCATTTCGCCTATGGCAAGTTCTTCAACGGCAAGGCCGGCTTCGTCTCCATGGACTGGTGGCCGCACCTCTGCCACTACCGTCGCCACAAGTATCCCGAACCTGAGGAAGAGAGCATAGAAGGGACCATCTTGGAAGTCCTGCGTGTCAACGGAAGCATGATAACGAGGGATTTGCGCTCCGCCTGTGGATTCGACGGCCCCAAGATGCGCAGCCGGTTCGACGGCTATGTCACCCGCCTACAGATGGCCTGCCGTGTGGTCACCGAGGACTTCGTCTATCCCGTCGACAAGCATGGCAACCGCTACGGATGGGGCTGGGCGCTCCTCACCACTCCCGAACACCTCTTCGGCCACCATCAGCCACCTTCATGCACCCCCGCGGAGTCGCTCCAACACATTCTTGACCATCTCCGCCCCATTATCCCGCAAACCTCAGAAAAACAACTCCTTAAACTCATTTTATAAAACTCCCCCCACTCGTACCGATTAATAGATCTTAAAAATCTTATAATCAACTAACACTCAGCACCATCTCCTACCCAACTCCTACTATGGTAGGAGATAATAAGATGAAGATGCGCTGATGGTAGGTTTTTCAAACCTTAAAATTCATTCCTCAGTCGTCGTTTTTGGCGTTGGGGACGAAGAAGATGAGCGTCAGCGCACCCACAGCTCCGGCCACAGGCACTATGATGCGGGCCACCGAGCCCGCGGGAATGAACACGAAGGTGGAGAGCAGCACCATGGCCACCATGATGCCTACGGCACCGGCTTTCTGCGTAGCCGTCATGCCGCCGCGGCGTTGGTAGCCACGTATATACTTGCCCAGCCACGACCGTAGCAGCCGCTGCTGCAGCCTCGGCGACGAGCGATAGAACAGCCATGACGCCAGCAGCAGGAACGGCGTCGTCGGCAACCCCGGCACCACCACGCCAAGGGCGCCAAGCCCCACGGCCAGCAAGCCTAATACTATATATGTGTATCGTTTCATAAATCCATTGATGATAATCGACGTGCCATCTCGTTTAAAGCCACAAAACGATAGCGCTGTGCTGTCGTAGGAATGGGCGTATAGTCGTAACGACGGACAGCAGCCTTACGGCGCAACGTTTCTTCTACGGCAGCCTGAACGGAACTGTCAAGGAATGCCTGCTCAATTGGTTCCAGCAACAGCAGATGTCCTTTTGAACACGCTTCGAAATAAACTCCTCCGGGCTTGTAGTATCGTTCGTGAGGTGTCCCCTCCTTTGGGAAGCCGTCGCTGAGCAGCACCACTAAGGGATAGCCTTGTTCCCTCAACGTACGTGCAATTATTTTTTCGCCCTTGCTGATGGCTGCTGTGTAAATGACCGCCCCGTTGTGGGCTGCCGCCAGCACTTCCTGCAGTCTTTCTTGTACCTGCTCGTCGGTGGCTTTGCGCGACATCTCCACCATCTGCCGGTCGGGCCAGGAAAGGAGGAAATGGTTGCCCAGTGAAGTGAACAGCAAGTTGTCAATCTCTGTCCTTCGGTGCAGTTTGAAGAGGTCAGGATTGTGGCTTTTCTGCCAGAGACGGCGAGGGTTATCTTTGACATAGTCTATCATCCTGCGCAACTGCCCTGGCGCGTGTAGGATGCGCTCGTGATAGTAGGCAGGGTTCTGCTCCCAGATGCTCCCTCTGTCCGCAAAAATGCGACCAAACTGCACGAGCCTTCCGCGCCCCTCTCCATGCACCCCAGCGGCTCCATGCACTCCAGCGGCGTTCTCGCCGCTGCCAAGCGTCCCGAATCCCTCTCCGTGCACCCCAGCGGCGTTCTCGCCGCTGCCATAGAACTCCTGCCAGTAAACCTTCGTGCACCCGCTCTTGAATCCACGCACCACAGCACCGATGCTCTGCGGCAGCGGCTCAAGCACCTGGATAACCAGGTGCACATGGTCGGGCATAATCTTCTGCGCAAGCACTTTCAAAGCAAACCCCTTCTTCTCATAAAACCGTGCCAGCCCGTCGATCATCCCGTACACGCGGTGGCCGAAGCTGTTAAGCCTGACGAAAGCCTTTTCTGCGCTCTCGCCCTCCAACGTCCCGAACAGAGGAAACCGACCTTCCACCGGGAGAGTGAAATGGTAGATGGCGCGCCCCCGGTAGTCCCATCCGTTTTCTCGGTGGTGCCTTGTGGGGTCTACTGGTCGCCAATAGTTCTTTCTGTTGCCATTCGTCTGCACAATTCAAAGACTCTTTTATTCGAATGCAAAGATACATCTTTCCCCCGACATGACAAAAATATTTTTTTATCGGTGCCCAGCCCGCCTGCAAGGTGGTGGTGATAAGATAGCGTGCAAACGAAAAATCGATAACACAAAAGCAGGCCGCCATGGGATATGGCGGCCTGCAACTTATCTACTTAACTACTGTCTACTTAACTGCTGACAGCTTAGCAGAGCTCGTGAATCACGAGGCCGGAGCGGAGCTTGGGCTCGAACCAGGTGGTCTTCGGGGGCATGATGTTGCCGGTGTCGGCAATGTCGATGATCTGCTTCATGCTGACGGGATAGAGGGCGAAGGCGACTTTCATTTCGCCGTTGTCGACGCGACGTTTCAGCTC
>JAEEGL015399238.1_pt1 | contig 24315 bp, 21 predicted proteins | sample 9134231 | NCBI WGS metagenome assembly JAEEGL01 (sample SAMN16246548, study PRJNA631951) | gut metagenome | biome: gut microbiome; feature: rumen; material: fiber-attached | host: Bos | place: Iran: Karaj | collected 2018-10
GTGGCTGAGCATCATCACATGAGATGCCTTCTTCACGAGAAGCCCTTTGCCGGAGTGAATGGTTCCGGTAAGCATGACAACTGGTCCCTTTGCACAGACGATGGTGTAAACCTGCTTGATCCGGGTGATACACCAAATAAGAATATTCAGTTCCTTTTTGTACTTGCCTGTGTTCTTAAGGCTGTAGACACTCACGCTGATCTTCTTAGACAGAGCGCTGCAGATGTAGGAAATGACCACAGACTTGGAGCAAATGAGGCTCCGCCTGCTATTATTTCTGTTTTCCTCGGAGAGCAGCTGGAGGACGTTGTAAAGCAGCTGATCGAGACCGGCGTTGCCAAGTCAAGTAAGAGAGGCGGCAAGATCAAGACCGGAGTATCCACACTTCCTCAGTTTGAGAAGGATGCTACAGACAGAAACCGTACATCACCTTTTGCTTTTACAGGAAACAAATTTGAGTTCAGAATGGTAGGATCTTCTGATTCTATGGCCAGCTCCAATACAACACTCAACACAATTGTGGCTGAGGCGTTCTGTGAAGCTGCTGACATTCTTGAAAAGGCTGAAGATTTTGATATGGCAGTCCATGACCTTATCAAGAAATATCTTACCGATCACCAGAGAATCATCTTCAACGGTGACGGATATTCAGATGAGTGGGTGGCAGAAGCCAAGAGACGCGGACTTCCTAACATTAAGTCAACAATTGAGGCTGCGGACGTTCTCACAACCAGAAAGGCAATAAATCTCTTTGGAAACTTTGGCGTATATACCAAGACTGAGCTTGAGTCAAGAAAAGAGATTATTTTTGAGAACTATGCAAAGACTATAAACATCGAGGCACTTACCATGATCGACATGGCATCGAAGCAGATCATTCCTGCAGTTATGAAGTATGCAGGCCGTCTTGCTGCTGATGTCAATGCCATTAAGGCAACCGGAGTGGATGCTTCAGTTGAAGTGGCAGAACTCAAGGAAATCCAGACAAACCTCGGAAAGATGAAGACTGCTCTCGATAAGCTTAAAAATCTTGAGGCTAAGGCTTCTGTTATTGAAGATCAGAGAAAACGTGCATTCTTCTATAAAGACAAGGTTCGTCCTGTAATGGATGACCTCAGAGCTCCCGCTGATGCTCTTGAAATGCTGCTTGCCAAGGAAGATTGGCCATTCCCAACCTACGCAGATCTTTTGTTTGAGGGATAATAACGGAAATAAAATCTGTTATGAGGAAAAATGTGCCGGCCGAATGTCGTAAATAGGCATGCGGCCGGCATTAAATAAAAATATATAAATTTTTTAAAAAAGTACTTGCATTTTTGTTTTTGCTCAAGTATAATTATTTCTTGTCGGTGGGCTATCGCCAAGCGGTAAGGCAACGGACTCTGACTCCGTCATTACGTAGGTTCGAATCCTACTAGCCCAGCTACTGAACTCCTCAGGAAATAGATCCTGGGGAGTTTTTTGTTATATATAAATCGAAGATTTCGAATTTGCCTTAACGCGCAGCGGAGGACAGTATGTACACATTCAATTCCAGAATCAGATACAGCGAAGTCGATAAAGATGCGACTCTAACCATTGAATCCCTGATCGACTATTTTCAGGACTGCTCCACCTTTCAGACACAGGACGGAACGGCATCCATGGAGTACCTCAGGGAAAAGGGGATGGCCTGGGTACTTAATTCCTGGCAGATTGAGATTGAAAGGCTTCCAAAACTCTGCGAATATGTGACTATAGGAACTATTCCGTACATGCTTAGAGGGCCGTTGGGACTTAGAAACTTCTTTATGGAGACAAAAGATGGTGAGAGACTGGCGGTGGCCAATTCTTACTGGACCTTGTTTGATTTTAATAAGGGCGTTCCATGCAAGGTTACACCTGAAATTGTTGAAGCGTACCCTGTTGAGGATAAGCTTCCGATGGAATATCGTGACAGGAAGATTGTGATTCCTGAGGGCGGTGAGAGATTTGAAGCCGAGGATATAGTTGTAAGAGAACATCACCTTGATACCAACAACCACGTCAACAACGGGCAGTATATCAGGATGGCTATCGGAAGGCTTCCCGAGCAGGATGTTAAGGTATGCTCGCTCCGGGCGGAGTACAAGAAGCAGGCATTTCTTTCAGATGTTCTGCACCCGATTGTTATTATGAACAATATGGGGGATAATAAGATATATACTGTGAGCTTAAATGATGAAGAAGGCGCAGCAGTCTGCGTTGTAGAGCTTAAATGCAAATGAGCGGTTTTTGCCGCGGGAGAACGGAGAGACATTATGATCAAATTAGGAGAAAAACAGGAATTATTAGTAATCAAGAAGGTAGAATTCGGAGTATATCTTGCAGAAGAAATGAATTCTGAGGAGAAGGTTCTTTTACCTGCCAAGCAGGTTCCGAAGGATGCAGATCTTGGCTCTAAAATAGAAGTGTTTATTTACAAGGATTCAAGTGACAGACTTATTGCTACGACGAATACGCCAAAGATAATGCTGGGTGATGTCAGAATGCTTAAGGTCAAGGAGACCGGCAAGATCGGTGCTTTCATGGACTGGGGCCTGGAAAAAGACGTTCTTTTGCCCTTCAGGGAGCAGACTAAAAAGGTTAAGTCAGGAGAGGAAGTGCTCTGTGCCCTTTATGTTGATAAGAGCGGAAGACTGTGCGTAACAATGAATGTTTATCCATATCTTAATACCAACAGTCCATATGCCAAGGATGACAAAGTAATTGGAACGGTCTATGAGCTCAGCGATAATTTCGGCGCTTTTGTGGCTGTGGATGACATTTATTCGGGGCTTATCCCCAAGAAGGAACTGTATGGCAACATTCAGATCGGAGACAGCATAAATGCCAGAGTCGTTTCAGTCAAGGAAGATGGAAAGCTGAACCTGAGCCTTAGAGAAAAGGCATATCTTCAGATGGACACTGACGCCGAGAAGCTTATGCAGATGATAGAGGAAAATGGTGGCAGTCTGCCATTTACTGATAAGGCTTCACCTGAGCTCATCAGGGAAAAGACTGCGATGAGTAAGAATGAGTTTAAGCGTGCTGTAGGGCGCCTTCTCAAGGAAGGGCGCATTGTAATAGGCAAGAGTTCCATAGATAAAAAATAATTTAAGGAGCGGGGAATGGACTACAGAAGAGCTAACAGAACCTATCTATACATGATACTTGTTACCATCGGTCTTGTTATCGTTATCTCTCTATGGTATCTGGTTGGAGGACCAACGCTTAGTATTCTCATGAACAACGTCCTCAGTGAGGGAGTAGTGCTTATCCCTGCGATTGCAGCGGTGTTGTATTCAGGGGAGAAGTTGTCTACACTGATTCCGATCAAGAAAATCAAGGTTTCATCGGTGCTACTGATCCTGCTGTATGTGATTACTCTTTTCCCTTTGGTTTCTCTTGTGAACTATGTTTCCATGCTCTTTGTTGAGAATACGGTCACATCCATTGCGGATCAGCTTCTTGATATGCCAATGTGGGTCATGATTCTGTCCATTGGTATTTTTGGTCCGTTTGTTGAAGAGATTGTATTCAGAGGAGTTATTCTCCAGTCTTATCAGAGAACCGGCAGAATTATAGGCTCTATCGTTATTTCCTCTGTGATGTTCGGCATGATACATATGAATTTTAACCAGTTTGGTTATGGAACAGTAATGGGAATCATGCTTGCACTGTTGGTAGAAGCTACAGGAAGTGTTCTGGCTTCATTCATAGCGCATGCTTTCTTCAATAGTATGGAAGTTGTTATGATGTATGCCAATAAGGATGTCATAGAAGATGCATCATCGATAGCGGAGAGCTATTTCGAAGGGCTGAGTGATACTATGGTGGATGCCATATATATCGGTTACCTGGTTGTAATGTCTATCATTTTCACGGCAATTGCCGTGTTTATTGTCCGTAAGATTGCCAAAAACGAGCAAAGGCTTGAATTCTTTGAAGGAATTAAAACCGCCAGGGAGCAGGGGTATAAGCTGATCACCCTTCCACTTATACTGGCCATGGTTATAGCTGTAGTTTATATGATCTACACGATACAGCTTGTATAAACAATAACACCCGCAGCCAAAAGGCTACGGGTGCTTTTTCGATTGACCTCAGATTCGAATGTCGAAATTGGCTCCTACATTGGGATTTACTGATAACTCTGCGGCTGAGTCTATTGTTGATACTAGCGCTTCTCCAGCGCTCTCCATAGTATCCAGACTTTTCGAGAGCATCGCTACGCCAACATCGTTAAGTATTCTATTCTGAGATAATGCCATTGATAAAGCGGGAATATCCATATTCCACCTCCTCATCCTTATAGTTACTATCGGCTGTTTCCCCAAAATCTTTATATACACACAGACTATCTTACACACAAAAAACAGAGTCTCTTTTTGTGAGTTTTGACGATGAATTTTGAAAAATAGACAAAAAACACCCTCTAAGATATAGATTTATTTGTACATTTGTATTAAAATGTCATTAGCCTTTACAATAGTAGCAGAATAATTTGCTGCAGAAAGAGGATATATGATATCAAATCAAATTCTTCAGAACACAATTGACGGACTTAAGACTATTGCGCATGTAGACCTTTGCGTGCTTGATATTGACGGCAAGGAAGTGGCATCTACATCTTCAGATATCGGAAATGTGGCCGTGGCTACCAGGGATTTTGTTGAGTCACCGGCTGATTCACAGGAAATCCAGGGACATCAGTATTTTAAGATCTATGACGAACAGCAGCTTGAGTACATTCTTATCTGCACAGGAAGCGGTGAGAATACTTATATGCTGGGCAAGATGATCGCATATCAGATCCAGAGTCTGCTGGTTGCTTACAAGGAGAGATTTGATAAGGATAACTTTATCAAGAATCTTCTTTTGGACAACCTTCTCTTGGTTGATATATACAGCAGAGCCAAGAAACTCCATATCCAGACCGACACAAAGCGTGTTGCTATGATCATTGAGTCTGTAAATGGCAGGGACAATAATGCCCTTGAGATCACCAGAACTCATTTCGGAAGCGGCAATGATTTTGTTACAGAGGTTGACGAGGACAACGTTATTGTTGTTAAGGATGTCAGCGACATGTATAAGGCAACAGATATATCCAAATCAGCAGAGGAAATGCTTCAGACACTGGAGAAAGAGGGACTTACAGGAGTAAGAGTTGCCTACGGAACAGTGGTCGGAGAGATCAAGGAAGTGAGCCGTTCCTACAAGGAAGCCAAGATGGCGCTTGATGTAGGCAAGATCTTCTTTGATGAGCGCAAGGTCATCTGCTATAGCGAACTGGGCATCGGACGTCTTATCTATCAGCTTCCGATACCGCTTTGCAAGATGTTTATTAAGGAGATATTCGGTGGTAGAAATCCTGATGATTTCGATCAGGAAACTCTCACGACTATTGATAAATTCTTCGAGAACAGCCTCAATGTATCAGAGACATCAAGACAGCTCTTTATCCACAGAAACACATTGGTTTACAGACTGGACAAGCTTCAGAAGAGTACAGGTCTTGACCTCAGGGTATTTGACGATGCAATTACCTTTAAGATTGCGCTTATGGTTGTCAGATACATGAAATATATGGAGAAGTTCACGTAAGGAACGCTCTCAGGTCGCGTGCGGCCTTGAGAACTGAGTGTACGAGGAAAGATGTAGGGGAGTTTTATGGAAAAAGGATATCGTAGAAGAAGATCAAACAGACAGATACCGGAGGATGAGGTTATCACGCTGGAGAACGTGACTAAATCTTATTCTACGGGTGCACCAGCATTAAATGGAGTCACCCTTCACATAAAGAGGGGTGAATTTGTTTTTATAGTGGGAGACAGTGGATCCGGTAAGTCCACACTGATAAAGCTTCTGCTTAGAGAACTTGTTCCCACGGATGGTGAGATTACTGTGCTTGGCTATAATCTGCGCAGGATCAAACACAGTAAGATACCTAAGTTCAGAAGAAATCTTGGAATAGTCTTTCAGGATTTCCGTCTTTTAAAGGACAGGAACGTATACGAAAACGTGGCATTTGCCCAGAGAATCGTACAGACACCGGCAAGAGATATAAAGCGAAACGTGCCATCAATCCTGGCAACAGTTAACCTGGCCGGCAAGTACAAGAACAAAATAAATCAATTGTCAGGTGGCGAGCAGCAGAGAGTTGCTCTTGCCAGAGCGCTGGTAAATAAGCCTGCAATTCTTTTGGCTGATGAGCCTACAGGAAACCTTGATCCAAACAATTCATGGGAAATCATGAAGCTCATGGAACAGATTAACGAGAACGGAACTACAGTTATCGTGGTTACTCACAACAGAGAGATCGTTAATGCCATGAAGAAGCGAGTTATTACCATGAAAAAGGGCGTCATTATAGAAGACGAGGAAGAGGGAATGTACATCGATGAGGATTAATAGTTTCTTTTATACCATTGGTCAGGGTTTTAAAAATCTGGGAAGAAATAAGTGGTATACGCTGGCTTCTGTAGCCACAATAAGTGCCTGCCTTTTTCTTTTTGGAATCTTTTATTCAATAATTACCAACTTCGAGCATGTGGTTAAAACTGCTGAAGAAGGGGTTTCCGTTACAGTATTTTTCAACGAGGGAACAACCGAGGATCAGATCCTTGCTGTTAAGAGCGACCTGGAGAACAGAACAGAAGTCAGAGAGATTGTCTATGTATCTGCAGAAGAGGCTTGGCAAGGCTTTAAGGATGAGTACCTGGGTGAGTACGCAGATGGATTTACAGAGAATCCGTTGGCAGATTCAGCCAACCTTCAGATCTATCTCAGCGATGTGTCCATGCAGACGGCACTTGTTACCTATGCAGAGTCCATAAGTGTGGTTAGAGAGGTCAACAGATCTGAAGTTACAGCCAACACTCTTAGCGGTCTCAACAAGCTCATTGCTTATGTGTCCGCCGGAATTATCGTGATTCTGTTGCTGGTTTCCATATTCCTTATCAGTAATACCGTTACCATGGGTATCCAGGTACGTAAGGATGAGATCAATATCATGAAATATATTGGTGCAACGGACTTTTTCGTAAGAGCACCTTTTGTGGTTGAGGGTATTCTGATCGGTATCATTGGTTCGCTCATTCCTCTCGTTATTGTTTACTTTGTGTACAAAAATGCCATTACATATGTGGCTTCAAAATTCACAATGCTCAGCTCATTGCTGAATTTTCTCCCTGTAGAAACTGTATATAATAAGCTTGTGCCTATATCACTTGCGATAGGTATCGGTATCGGCTTCTTTGGAAGCTTTACAACAGTAAGAAAGCACCTTCACGTGTAAAGAAAAGGAAGTTCGATAGTTTTGATTTTGAACAGAAAGATAAAAAAAGCTACAAAAAGAATACTGAGTTTCATATTGTGCGTATTTTTGATTTCATCCCTTTGGGGTAGCTCTGGCATAGTTGCACGGGCTGATGTCACGGAGGAGAGCATTAAAGAGAAGGAAGCCCAGATTTCCAACGCCAAGAAGGAGAGGGACTCCCTTAAAAATGCCAAGACGGATCTTGAGAAGGTTAAAAAGCAGCTTGAGACCAGTAAGTCCAACCTCAATTCGTACATTTCACAGATTGATGCTTCACTTACTGACATTCAGCAAAAGATAGATTCTCTGAACGATCAGATCACTGAAAAAGAGAATCAGATTGAGACTACTACAGAAGAGCTTCATGAGGCGGAGAGAATCCAGCAGGAACAGTATGAAGCTATGAAGAAGCGCATAAAGTTCATGTATGAGCGCGGAGACACCATTTACTTTGAACTGCTTTTGGAGTCCGGAAGCTTTGCGGATATGCTCAACAAGGCTGAGTACATAGAACGGCTTTCTTCTTACGACAGAGACAAGCTCAACGAGTATATCGCGACCACAGAGCTTATTTCTTTGACCAAGCAGGCGCTGGAAGAGGAAAAAGAGACTCTGGATGAAGCCAAGGCATCTAGAGAAGCGGAGCAGAGCAATCTGGAGCAGCTTCTTAGTGCCAAGAGTGCGGAACTTAACAGCGTAAAAGCTGATATCAGCAACAAGGAAGCAGCTATCGCTGAATACGAGGCAGAGATCAAGGCTGAGAATGCAGCTATCGCCGCTCTGGAAAAAGAGGTTGCGGCTGACAAGGCAGCTCTTTACAGCAAATACAAGTATGACGGTGGTGTATTTACCTGGCCATGCCCGAATTACACCAGAATTTCCGATAACTTTGGAATGAGAATGCATCCCACACTCGGAGTCGAGAAGATGCATAATGGTATAGATCTGGCAGCACCGGGAGGTTCTCCAATCCTGGCAGCTTATGAGGGAACAGTTGTTGCGGCTGCCTACGAAGGATCCATGGGTAATTATGTAATGATAAGCCATGGTAATGGACTTTATACCATCTACATGCACTGTTCGGCTCTTTATGTATCAAAAGGACAGGATGTATCCGCAGGAACAAAGATTGCGGCAGTTGGTTCAACCGGAAGATCTACAGGTAATCACCTGCATTTTGGAGTTCGTTTAAACGGAGCTTATGTAAGTCCTTGGAATTACTTGAAGTAACATGACAATTATGAGGGATGACAGATGGATTTTAATAACAACTTTGAAGAGATAGAGAGCGAAAACAAGGGAAAACTTACAAGACGCTTTATCAGCGGAATTCTTATTGGATTTCTTGTGGCAGTCCTTGTGGTTGCCGGAGCAGCATTTTTCCTGATCTACAGGCAGCAGGTATTAAATCAGGTTACGGCAGGTTTAATGTCGGCCGGACAGAGCGATCTTTTAACTGATGAAACCATGAATAAGATAAAGTCTTTGGAGGATGTGATAAACACATACTACTACAAGACTGATGTCAGCAAAGAAGACGAGGCAAACGGGCTGTACAGAGGCCTCATGGACTCACTGGGAGATCCTTATTCTGTTTATTACACCAGTGAAGAACTGGAAGAAATGATGAATGATACCAAGGGCATCTATTTTGGTATCGGTGCTTATGTAAGCTTTGACAACAGCATCAATATGGCCAGGATTTCCGGAGTCATGGAAGGCAGTCCGGCAGAGGAAGCCGGCCTTTGCATAGATGACATTATCTACGAGGTTGATAAGACTTCAACCCAGGGAATGTCTCTTGAAGAGGTTGTATCGATGATCAAGGGTGAGGCCGGAACTCAGGTGCATCTCACACTGATCAGAACCGGAGTTGCCGATGATGTTGAGGTTGACGTTACAAGAGCTGAGATTACAGTTCCTACAGTCAGCACAGATGTCCTTGAGGATAATATTGGCTATCTTAAAATCACAGAGTTTGATGAGATTACAACCTCTCAGTTCATAGATGGTATGGCTGAGCTCAGAGCTCAGAATATTGAGGGACTTATCATTGACCTCAGATCAAATCCGGGTGGAAGCCTTGCTACTGTCTGTGATATCGCAAGACAGATCCTTCCTAAGGGCATTATTGTTTATACTGAGGACAGGGATGGTAACAGAGAAGACTATACCTGTGACGGCGAGAACGAGATTGATATCCCTATAGTTGTTATGACCAACCAGTATTCAGCCAGCGCTTCTGAGATTCTTGCAGGTGCCATCAAGGATTACAAACTTGGCAAGCTTGTAGGAAAGACCACTTACGGAAAAGGAATCGTTCAGAGAATTTTTGATCTTAGGGATGGAACAGCTGTAAAGCTTACAGTAAGCAGCTACTTTACTCCGAGCGGTGTGAACATTCATGGCGTAGGAATTAAGCCTGATGTAGAAGTCGATTATGACGCGGAAGCCTATGCCAAGGACAAGACAGACACTCAGCTCCAAAAGGGAATTGAGGTCATGAAAGAACTTATTGACAAATAAAAAATATGGTAGTAATATCTGAGACTGTGCTAAAAATCTTAGCACAGTCTTTTTTTGCTCATTTCGAGCGAGAATTCCACGTTTTGACTATTTTTTGAAGCAATGGATAGGATTTACAGAAAGGATTTTATGGAAAAATGAAGGTAAAAGCATGTATTTATACTGACGTTGGGCAGACAAGAAAGGTCAACCAGGATGCTGCGCTCGTCAAAGTTGCAAACACAAAGAACCACGGAAGGATCACGATGATCGCTGTATGTGATGGCATGGGCGGTCTTTCAAAGGGAGAAGTGGCCAGCTGTAAGGCTGTTAGAGCGCTTGAAATGTGGTTCCATGAGGAACTTCCGCTTATGCAGCCCCTTACGGGAAACGAGTTGTGGTCAGCCGTGGAGAATTCACTGAGAAGACTGATTGTGCGTATGAATACGGACATCAGAAGATATGGTAAGAACAAAGGACTTATGCTGGGGACGACCCTTACGTGTCTCCTTCAGATTGGCGGCAGATATATCTGCATGAACATAGGAGATTCAAGGATATATTTCATCAAGAGCGGAGAAACTATCCAAATAACCAGGGATCAGAGTGTAGTACAGGACAAGCTTGATAAGGGCCTTATCTCAGAAAAAGAAGCGCTTATGGACAATGCCAAGAATGTCCTTAGCCAGTGCATAGGAATGCTGAAGTCGCCGGTTCCCCAGGTGGAGACAGGCTCTTTTGACAATAATACAACTGTTGTGGCCTGCAGTGATGGCTTCTGGAGGACCATAGCACCTGAAGAGATAAGGCAGAAGCTCTGTCCTCAAATGTGCGTCACGGATGAAGATATGCTAAATGAGTGCAGAAAGCTTGCGGATATGGCTGTTGAAAGAAATGAAGAAGACAATATCAGCGTAGCTGCTGCATGTATGGAGTTTTGATCATGAGAGATATGGATATCAAGATCATTAGGGAGCTTGGACAGGGTGGAAACAGCAGAGTTTTCCTTGGGAAAAGAACCGGAGATGGGAGCCCTGTCACACTAAAGATGGCAAAGCTAAAAAACGGAGAACCAGATATTCACAGCTTAAAAAGCTTTGAGAATGAAGGGAGAATTCTCAGCACGCTTAAACACAGCGCTGTTCCAAGGTTTTACGGAAAGATTAAAAACGGAATAATGCTCGAATATTTTGAGGGAAGCAGTTTGGAGAAAGAACTTATCACAAAGGGCACTTTTTCAGAAAAAGCAGCAGTCGGGATTGCGCTGGAACTGGCAGAGATTCTGAGATATCTTCACGGCGTAAGAAGACCTGTGATTTACAGGGATTTGAAACCGGCGAATATAGTTTTAAAGCCTGACGGGCATGTGGCGCTTATAGATTTCGGGGCAGCCAGATTCTACAGCCCCGGTGATAAAGGAGATACTACTAACCTGGGGACCTTTGGATTTGCGGCTCCGGAGCAGTTTGGTAATCTGGGACAGACTGACCCAAGAACTGATATTTACTGTTTTGGAATGACTCTGCTTCAGCTTGTTGCGGGTATTGATCCCAAGGATGATGAAGCGGTTAAGAGATGCAAACAGATTGGGGTTGCCGGAATCTCTGATGAGTTTATGAGGATAATCGACAAGTGCACCAGGCCTGACAGAGAGGACAGGTTTAAATCGGCGAAAGAGATCCAGCAAGCGCTGCTTAAGTATCCCGGGCTGGTAAAAAGACGGAAGGCACTTGGAATGGTAAAGACTACAACTGCCGCTGCTATATTGGCTCTGGTGCTGTCAGCCGGCATGATACATTTTGATGCGGTCAAGAGCTATGCTGCATCCGATATGGAACTTAGAATGCCTGCAGTGCAGCAAAGGCTCTACAGTGCGAAGATTTGGATCATGGAGAAACTCCTGATCGAAACGGAAGGAAGTGAGAATAGATGATTATATTTGTATATACTTTTGTGACTGTTTTTATTGCCCTGATCATTATCTTTGGGTTGGGGAGTCTGTTAACGGAGAAGGAGGAACCGGTAAAGCCTCAGGTTGGAAGTGCCACAGCGGCCATGTGTACCACCAGGCTTCTTGGGGATTACTGCGATAGTGAATATCCATCCGAGGATGATTTTGTCATTGAGCAGGATCTGGTCTACACCTATGAATCTGTAAATATATAAGTATAGATGTTTAATATCGTGCGAACATTAGTTCTTAAAATTATAGACATGGAGCAAGTATAATGATATACTTGCTCCATGTAGTATAGGCGTTTTCGAACTAGTGGATATACAATCAGGTGCACAATATGGACTTCGAATTACATTCAGAATACAAGCCCACCGGCGACCAGCCGAAGGCAATACAGGATCTGGTGGAAGGGTTTAAGGCCGGCAATCAGTTTCAGACGCTGCTGGGCGTAACAGGTTCAGGTAAGACCTTTACCATGGCCAATGTTATCGCGGCTTTGAACAAGCCTACACTGATAATTTCTCACAACAAGACTCTGGCAGGACAGCTTTACGGCGAGATGAAGGAGTTCTTTCCCAACAACGCCGTGGAGTACTTTGTATCCTACTACGATTATTATCAGCCTGAGGCCTATGTTCCCCAGACAGATACATATATAGCCAAGGATTCATCCATAAACGATGAGATAGATAAGCTTCGCCTTTCAGCTACGGCTTCTCTTGCAGAGAGGAAGGATGTCATTGTTGTGGCCAGTGTTTCCTGCATCTATGGCCTGGGCAGCCCTGAGGAATTCAAGGGTATGTCTATTTCCCTGCGTCCGGGAATGGAGAAGGACAGGGATGACCTGATAAAAGATCTGGTGGCTATCCAGTACAACAGAAACGATCTTGAGTTGGACCGCTGTAACTTCAGGGTTCGCGGTGATACTGTAGAGATTTTTCCGGCCAACGCAGATGACTATCTGATAAGAGTAGAGTTTTTTGGAGATGAGATAGACAGAATTACAGAGGTGGAGCCGGTTACAGGTAAGGTTAAGAGTGAGCTTACCCATGTAATGATATATCCGGCGTCTCACTATGTTGTTCCCCAGGAGAAGATCAACAAGGCCTGCGACAATATTGAGAAGGAGCTGGAGGAACAGGTTAAGTTCTTTAAGGGCGAGGACAGGCTTATCGAAGCCCAGAGAATAGCCGAACGAACCAACTTTGACGTGGAAATGATGAGAGAGACCGGATTTTGCTCCGGAATCGAGAATTACTCAAGGCATCTTAACTTCGCTGCACCGGGGGAGCCACCACTTACGCTTTTGGACTTCTTCGACAGGGATTTCCTCATAATAGTGGATGAGTCACATATGACGATACCTCAGGTGGGAGCTATGTACCATGGTGACCGATCCAGAAAGCTTACCCTTGTGGACTATGGCTTCAGACTGCCTTCAGCTCTTGATAACAGACCGCTAAATTTTGAGGAGTTTGAGTCTCATATAGATCAGATGCTGTTCTGCTCCGCAACTCCGGGCAAATATGAGGAGGAGCATGAGCTGCTTAGAACCGAGCAGGTGATCAGGCCGACAGGACTTTTGGATCCTGAGATATCAGTACGTCCCGTTGAGGGACAGATTGATGATCTTATCGGTGAGATCAGAACTGAGATTGACAAGAAGAACAAGGTCCTCATAACGACTCTGACCAAGAGAATGGCGGAGGATCTGACGGAGTACCTTGCTGAGTCCGGAATCAGAGTCAAATACCTGCATTCTGACATTGATACTCTTGAAAGAGCAGAGATAATCAGGGATATGCGACTGGACGTATTCGATGTCCTTGTTGGTATCAACCTCTTGAGAGAAGGACTTGATATTCCTGAGATTTCACTTGTGGCAATAATAGATGCGGATAAAGAGGGATTCCTCAGGTCCGAGACTTCGCTTATACAGACCATAGGTCGTGCTGCCCGTAACTCAGAGGGACGAGTTATCATGTACGCCGACAATATGACCGATTCCATGAAGAAGGCCATCGAGGAGACCAAGAGACGTCGTGCCATTCAGGAGAAGTACAACGAAGAAAACGACATCACCCCTCAGACCATCAAGAAGGCAGTCAGGGATCTTATTGCAGTTACCAAGGCAATTGCCAAGGAAGAAGTTCAGTTTGAGAAGGATCCTGAATCCATGGATCAGGAAGAACTTGAGAAGCTCATCGGACAGGTTCAGAAGAAGATGAAGAGAGCTGCTACAGAGCTTGACTTTGAGACTGCTGCAATGCTTAGAGACAAGATGGTTGAGCTCAAGAAGGTATTGAACGACCTGACTGAGGGTAAGTGAGTGCCTGCGACGCTGGCAGGGTGTTAAACAGGAGAGAAGAATTAATGGCTGATAACAGACAAATGACCAAAAAGAACACAACTACCAAGAGGATTCTGCCCTCTGATATTCATGATTATATCCGTGTTCGTGGGGCCAATGAGCATAATCTTAAGAATGTAAGCGTCAAGATTCCAAGGGAGACTTTGACAGTATTTACCGGACTTTCAGGATCCGGTAAGTCCTCCCTTGCTTTCGATACTATTTTTGCGGAAGGTCAGAGAAGATATATGGAGTCCCTGTCTTCCTATGCCAGAATGTTCCTGGGACAGATGGACAAACCGAACGTGGAGAGGATTGAAGGTCTTTCTCCTACGATTTCCATAGATCAGAAGTCCACTAACAAGAACCCGAGATCAACTGTTGGTACAGTTACAGAGATATATGACCACTTCAGACTCTTATATGCCAGAATCGGTATCCCTCACTGTCCTAACTGCGGCCGTGAGATCAGAAGACAGACAGTGGATGAGATGTGCGATCAGATCATGGCTCTTGGCGATGGAACCAAGCTTCAGATACTTGCGCCGGTTGTAAGGGGCAAGAAGGGCGAGCACGCCAAGACTTTGGACAGAGCAAAGAGATCCGGCTACGTAAGGGCCAGGATTGATGGCAGCCAGTATGACCTGTCGGAAGAGATCAGCCTGGATAAGAATATCAAGCATTCCATTGAGATCATTGTGGATAGAATCGTGGTTCATGATGACAACGAGAACCTCAGGAGACGACTTACCGATTCAGTTGAGAGCGCGTTGGCACTGGCTGACGGATTACTGCTGGTTGATGTTGTGGATGGAAAAGAGCTGAGCTTTAGCCAGAACTTTGCATGCCCTGACTGTGGAGTCAGCGTTCCGGAGATTGAGCCAAGAAGCTTTTCATTTAACAATCCCTTTGGCGCATGCCCTGACTGTTTCGGACTTGGCTATAAGATGGAGTTTGACGAGGACCTGATGATCCCGGACAAATCTCTTTCACTTAATGATGGATGTATCGTGGTAATGGGTTGGCAGTCCAGTAACAAGGAGGGAAGTTTCAGCAACGCTACTTTAAAGGCTCTTGCCAAGGCATACAAGTTCAGCATGGATACTCCTTATCAGGATCTTCCTGAAAATGTCAGACATATGCTGATATACGGTGCTGACAAGACTGTGAATGTCCACTACGAGGGCAGCAGAGGCGTTGGAGATTACCCTATTCTGTTTGATGGTCTTATCAGAAATGTTGAGCAGAGATACAAGGAGACATTTTCCGAGACTGCCAAGGCAGAGTATGAGGAGTACATGAGAATAACTCCGTGTCAGCTCTGCGGCGGACAGAGACTTAAGAAGGAATCTCTTGCTGTAACAATCGATAACAAGAATATTTTTGAGATTACATCAATGTCCATAGATGAGCTCCATACTTATCTCGAGAACCTTACTCTTTCCGAGCAGCAGCAGCTTATCGGTGCTCAGGTTTTAAAAGAGATCAAGGCCAGGGTAGGGTTCCTTATTGATGTGGGCCTTGATTATCTGTCACTTTCCAGAGCAACCGGAACTTTGTCCGGAGGAGAGGCTCAGAGAATAAGACTTGCCACACAGATAGGTTCTGGTCTTTGCGGAGTTTGCTATATCCTTGATGAGCCCAGTATCGGACTGCATCAGAGGGATAATGACAAGCTCCTTAACACACTCAAGAACTTAAGAGACTTGGGCAATACTCTTATAGTAGTTGAGCATGATGAGGATACCATGCGGGCTGCGGACTACATTGTTGATGTGGGACCGGGAGCAGGATCTCACGGAGGTAAGATTGTGGCCGTGGGAACTGCAGAAGAGATCATGCAGGTAAAAGAGTCTATTACAGGCCAGTATTTATCAGGCAAACTCAAGATCGATGTGCCTTCAGAGCGTAGAAAGCCAACCGGCTTTTTGAAGGTTGTTGGTGCACAGGAGAACAATCTTAAGAATATTGACGTTGAGATTCCTGTCGGAGTCATGACCATAGTTACAGGCGTTTCAGGATCAGGTAAGAGTTCCCTGGTAAATGAGATTTTATACAAGCGCCTTGCCAAGGAGCTTAACAGGGCAAGATGCATACCGGGCAAGCACAAGACAATCGAGGGCCTTGAGCAGGTTGACAAGGTCATTGCAATTGATCAGTCACCGATAGGCAGAACTCCAAGATCAAACCCTGCTACTTACACAGGTGTATTCGACATGATCAGAGATCTTTTTGCGGGGACACCGGATGCGAAGGCCAGAGGTTACAAGAAGGGAAGATTCTCCTTTAACGTCAAGGGCGGAAGATGTGAGGCCTGCAGCGGAGACGGAATCATCAAGATCGAGATGCACTTCTTGCCGGATGTATATGTTCCCTGCGAAGTGTGCGGTGGAAAAAGATACAACCACGAGACTCTTGAAGTTAAGTACAAGGGTAAGAGCATCTATGATGTGCTTGATATGACTGTGGAAGAAGCCCTTAAGTTCTTTGAAAATGTGAAGACCATCCAGCGCAAGATCCAGACTCTCTATGATGTGGGTCTTGGTTATATCAAGCTTGGCCAGCCAAGCACAGAGCTCTCAGGAGGAGAAGCTCAGAGAATAAAGCTTGCGACAGAGCTTAGCAAGGTGGGAACCGGTAAGACCGTATATATTCTTGATGAGCCAACAACAGGTCTTCATTTTGCAGATGTTCAGAAGCTTGTAAAGATCATGCACAAGCTGGTTGAACAGGGCAATACTGTTGTAGTCATTGAGCACAATCTGGATGTCATTAAGACCGGTGATTATATAATTGACATGGGGCCTGAGGGCGGCTCAAAGGGAGGAACCGTGGTGGTATCCGGAACCCCTGAGGAGGTTGCCAAGTGCAAAAAATCTTATACAGGCGCATATATCAAGAAAATGCTTAAGTAAACACTTAAGTATTGGCTTTTACGTGCCGATAAACATATAGGATGACCATAACTGCCCCTTTTCAAGTATTTTGATTTGGTTTATAATGGCAATAACTGTGAGTATGTGATAATTGCTCACAGTATCCTAAGAATTATATGTGCTTTTTGAAAGGGGTACTTAAGTAATATGCAGTACGCAGATATCGGAATCGATTTAGGAACAGCCTCAGTTCTTGTTTACATCAGAGGCAAGGGAGTAGTACTTAAAGAGCCATCAGTTGTGGCTTATGACAGAGATACTGAAGAGATTAAGGCTATTGGCGAGGATGCACGTCTCATGCTTGGTCGTACACCGGGCAATATCGTTGCAGTAAGACCTCTTCGTCAGGGCGTTATCTCAAATTACAAGATAACCGAGCAGATGATGAGATACTTCATCAAGAAGGCTATCGGCCGCAGAATCCACAGAAAGCCTTTCATCGCCGTATGTGTACCTAGTGGAGCTACAGAAGTTGAGAAGAAGGCCGTTGAGGATGCAACAAGACTTTGCGGAGCAAGAGATGTTAAGACAATTGAGGAGCCTATAGCAGCAGCTATCGGCGCCGGTATTGATATAACAAAACCATGCGGAAATATGATCGTTGATATCGGTGGTGGTACATCAGATATCGCAGTTATCTCTCTTGGCGGAACTGTTGTCAGCACATCAGTTAAGGTTGCAGGAGATGATTTCGACGAAGCTATCGTTCGTTACATGAGAAAGAAGCACAATCTTCTCATCGGTGATCGTACTGCAGAAGATATCAAGATCAAGATTGGATCAGCTTATCCACGTGCCGAGGATGATTACATGGATGTCAGAGGTAGAAACCTTGTGACAGGTCTTCCTAAGACAGTAAGAGTATCATCTGAGGAGACAGAGGAAGCGCTCAGAGAGCCTACATCACAGATTATTGAGGCTATCCACAGCGTACTTGAGAACACACCTCCTGAGCTGGCAGCAGATATCGCTGACAGAGGAATCGTCCTTACAGGCGGTGGTGCACTCCTTCGTGGACTTGAGGATCTTATCTATTCCAAGACAGGTATCAACACAATGACAGCAGAGGATCCAATGACAGCAGTGGCTATCGGAACCGGTCGTTATGTAGAATTCATCATGGGTTTCCATGAGGATTGATTGACTGTTCAGGGATTGAACTTTAGGTAGGACCAGGATGGTATGAGGAATATTGTATGGTAAAAGGTCTTTACACTGCTTACACAGGAATGATCAACGAGCAGCACCGTATGGATGTACTCACCAACAATCTTGCGAATGCCAACACTAACGGTTACAAAAAAGAAGGCGCAACAGCACAGTCCTTTAGGGATCACCTTGCGCTGAAAATAAAGGATTATACTGATGCTCCGAACACAGCACGTGGACTGGGCATCATTAATCCCGGTGTAAAAATTGGAGAAGGCTATGTCGACTGGAGCGAAGGGCCAATGAAGGAAACTCAGAATACCTTCGATTTCGCTATCGGTGGATATGGCTTTTTTGCTGTAGAATACACAAATAAAGCAGTGAACATCCAAAGGGATCAGGCCAACCAGACAAACATCATGTACACAAGGGATGGTGATTTTACTCTGAATGTTGATGGAGAGCTGGTTACTCAGGATGGAGACTATGTATTGAATGATGGAGGAAGCCATATTCAGCTGAATCCAAATCTTCCGACCACAGTCAATACTCTTGGAGAGATCATCCAGGATGGCGTAGTTGTGGCAAAGATCGGAGTCTTTGATTTTGAAAAGACCATATATCCTGATGGAAGAGTTGCTTACAACAACCTTGAGCACTACGGTGAAAACTTCTTTTACCCGGTGGATACGGATGCGGTGAATGCAGAAGGCTATATGATAGCTCCGGGATTTTTGGAGCAATCAAACGTATCTGTAGTTGATGAAATGGTTCAGATGATCGCGGTTCAGAGAAACTACGATACAAACCAGAGAATGATACTGGCAATCGATGATACTCTGGACGTGGCAGTTAACCAGCTTGGAAGAATGTAAGCCGTCTGAAAATATTTAATATTTATTTTATAATTTAAAATTCAAGTTGTGCCGATAAAAAACCTAGAGGGAGGTATACTCTATGGTTAGAAGTTTATGGTCAGCAGCAACGGGTATGAATGCCCAGCAGACAAACGTTGACACAATCTCAAACAATCTCGCGAATGTTAATACTTCGGGTTACAAGGGACAGGTAGCCCAGTTTAAATCTCTTTTATATCAGGAACTCCAGACCGTTACTACAACGGCTAATGGTGCACCAAAGCCTATCTCCTCACAGGTGGGGCTTGGAACCAGAGTATCAGCAATAAATCAGCTTTTCAAACAGGGATCGTTTTTAAGCAGTGATAATCCGGCAGCGCTGGCAATAGGTGGAGATGGATTCTTCAGCTATATGGATGCTGACGGACAGACACAGCTCTATACAAGAAATGGTAACTTCAGCTGGGCGCTTCAGGCCGTTGGTGGAACTACACTTATTCTTACCACAGCAGAAGGTAACCCGGTTCTTGATATTAACGGGCAGCAGATTACCGTTGATAATGCGGTAGCCAGCAGAATTACCATTGATGGCAGCGGAGCAATCTATTATCCTGATGAGCAGGGAGTTCTTCAGGATACAGGTAAAAAGATAGGACTTTGGCAGTTTAGAAACAGAGAGGGCCTTGAGAGAGTTGGAAGCGCAGCCTGGAAGCAGACTCCGGCCAGCGGAGAACCTATCAATGAATCTCAGAATCCTCAGGGAATAAAGCTCAGTGAGATCGTTCAGGGATATCTGGAGGGCTCAAATGTCAATGTTGCCAACGAGATGGTTAATCTTATCGTGGCACAGCGTGCGTATGAGATGAACTCAACTGCAATCCAGACAACTGACGAGATGATGCAGACAGCTAACGGACTTAAGAGATAATCTTTGGTCTTGGCAGGGGGATAGTTAATTATGGCAAGTATGGATTTGACCGGCATTAGTGCCAGCGCTCTAACTGAATATGCGACAAATGAGACCAAGTTTGCCAGCGGCACAGCTCTTAAGAATAAGCTTCAGAACGTAAACGACAAGACAGATGATAAAGAGCTGATGGAAGCCTGTAAGAGCTTTGAGGCGTACTTCCTTGAGCAGATATTCAAGGAGATGTACAAGTCGGTTGACTCCCTTAAGCCCGAGACGGGAGATAACGCGACAAATACACTGGTAGAGTACTTCAGAAATGAGACCCTCCAGGATGTATGTGCAAACTCCGTTGAAAATCAGAGCAACGGATTCGCTCAGATGTTATATGAAAATCTTAAACGAAATTACGATATTCCACCGGCTCCAAACCAGGTGGATAGTAAGACTGATAATTAACCATTTATAAGTTGCTCATATAGCGCATAATTCTTAAGAAATCTTAAGATTTATGCGCTTTTTATTATGGTATAATCCCTATTATGGAAAATGAACAGTTGGAAATTAAGGGATACATTGAACATTTCATATACAGAAATGCCGATAATGGCTATGGCGTTGCTAACCTGGTGACAGAGGACGATGAGATCATCTGCACCGGGAATTTTAAGGATGCTGATGTGGGGGACACTCTTGTAGTTAAGGGGACGTATGTACTCCATCCGGTCTATGGGCAGCAGCTTAAAATGGACAGCTTTACTATCACGCTTCCTGATGACGCAGCATCTATGCAGAGATATCTTGGCTCTGGAGCGATCCGCGGGATTGGAGAGGCCCTCGCCAGGAAGATAGTTCAGAAGTTTGGGGATGAAACCTTCAGGATTATTGAGGATGAGCCGGAGAGACTTGCAGAGATCAAGGGCATCAGTGAGAAGAAGGCCAGAGACATCGGCGTTCAGATGGCTGAGAAGAGAGAAATGCGCGATGCCATGATCTTTTTGCAGCAGTATGGTATCAGTAATACTCTCTCTGTGAAGATATTCAATAAATACGGCAGCAGGATTTACGGAATACTCAAGGAGAATCCATATCAGCTGGCGGATGATATCAGCGGAGTGGGTTTTAAGACCGCTGACGAGATAGCAGGGAAGGTAGGCATAAGAGTTGATTCGGAGTACCGCATCAAATCAGGTATCATGTATGCTCTTTTGCAGGCTTCTCTTGATGGGAATACCTATCTTCCGATGGATCAGCTTATAAGAAATACGGATGAGCTTTTGAGCAGCGGTCCGGAAGCAGTAATAGACGAAGATATGATCAGGACCCAGATAAGCAATCTGATGATGGAGCACAAGCTTGTCTGCAAGGGAGAAAACCAGGTGTTTGCATCCTCATATTATTACGAGGAGCAGGGATGTGCAGCGATGCTCAGTGACCTTAATCTGGCAGAGAATATAACTGCCAAAGAGGAGCAGCTGTACAAAGACAGAATAGTTGAGATAGAAGAGAGAAAGGGCATTGAGCTGGATGACCTTCAGAGGGAAGCAGTATTAAAGAGCATTTCCAATGGAATTGTCATTATAACAGGAGGCCCCGGTACCGGTAAGACAACCACAATTAACACAATCATCAATTATTATGCCTCACAGGGCCTGGATATTATGCTTGCTGCGCCTACCGGTAGAGCTGCCAAGAGAATGACTGAGGCAACAGGCTATGAAGCAAGAACTATTCACAGACTTTTGGAGGTGTCAGGACAGGTAAGCGACGATGATGATTCAAGATCCGGCTCCGTCAGGTTTGAGAGAAACCGTGACAATCCTCTTGAAGCGGATGCCATCATAATAGACGAGATGTCTATGGTGGATATTCACCTTTTTTACGCACTGCTTAAGGCTGTAATTCCGGGAACTCATCTTGTGCTTGTGGGAGACAGTTCTCAGCTTCCCAGTGTGGGGCCGGGACAGGTGCTTTCCGACCTGATAAGCAGTGGACGTTTTCCGACTATTGTCCTTCGAAAGATATTCAGGCAGGCTGAGGAAAGCGACATTGTCATGAATGCCCACAGGATACACAAAGGAGAGAAGCTTGTGCTCAACAACAAGGAGAGTAAGGATTTCTTTTTCCTGGAGAGAAACGACTCCAATGTGATCTACAAGCATATGATACAGCTTATCAGGGATAAGCTTCCAGGGTATGTAAATGCATCGCCCTACGACATACAGGTGCTGACACCGATGCGAAAGGGTCCTTTGGGCGCCATTCAGCTGAATCTTATTCTGCAGGAATACTTAAATCCGCCGACATCAACCAAGAAGGAGCATGTCTACGGTGATATGTTAATCCGTGAGGGCGACAAGGTTATGCAGATCAAGAATAATTATCAGGCCCAGTGGGAAGTGGTCGGTAAGCATAACATTGTGGTGGATTCCGGAATGGGTATCTTTAACGGAGATATGGGAGTTGTAAGAGAGATAAATGAATACTCGCAGGATCTGGTGGTGGAATATGACGAGCACAGAAGAGTGAGATATCCCTTTTCTGAGCTGGATGAGATAGAGCTTTCTTACGCAATCACCATACATAAATCACAGGGAAGTGAGTATCCCGCTGTTATTCTTCCGGTTTTGGGAGGGCCGAGGATGCTTCTTAACAGAAATCTTTTGTACACTGCGGTAACAAGAGCCAAGAGTACGGTGTGCATACTTGGCAGTAGTCAGACCATTGAACAGATGGTGGACAACGAGGAGCAGCTCAAAAGATATACAGGACTAAAGGATAGGATAATAGATTTTTTTGATGTATAATCCGGATTTTATAGAGACTGCGATTACTCTGGTTTATCCAAGACATTGCCCGGTCTGCGACAAGGTCTTAAAGAGTGTGGAATTCAAAAATGGGAGACTAAATACCGGAAGGCTTATCCATGATGACTGCAATCGGAAAGTCAGAAGGATAAGAGGCAGCACCTGCGTAAAGTGCGGTAAGTTGCTGGAAGCGGCGGAACAGGATAATGAATACTGCAGAGACTGCATAAGAATGCGCCATGAGTACGACAGAGGTTTTTCTGTATTTGAGTACAGGAGTATCTCGGGATCCATCTACAAGTTCAAGTACATGGGACGACAGGAGTATTCGGCATTCTATGCCAAGGAGGCGAGGAAGCTCCTGGGGTCAAGGATAAAAGAACTGAAGATCGACGCAATCATACCGGTTCCGATGTTTCGGGACAAGGAGAACAAAAGGGGTTATAACCAGGCGGAGGTGCTTGCAAAAAGTCTTTCAAAAGAGTTTGAAATCCCTATGTATTCCGACGTGATAATAAGGACCAGAAATACTCTTCCCATGAAGCAATTGGACGTCCGCGGACGCCGCAATAATTTGAAAAAAGCTTTTAATATAGCGCGAAATGATGTAAAATTTAAGTGCATACTTATTATCGATGACATCTACACAACTGGAAGTACTATTGATGAGATCGCCCATGAGTTTCGGATTGTCGGAGTGAAAAAAGTGTACTTTTTGTCACTGGCAATCGGGCAAACTACTTAAAATATACGGAGGTCACTATATGAACTTACGGAATTGTTCAAGATGCGGTAAAATGTTCAACTACATTGGAGGTCAGCCGATTTGTGAGCCTTGCAAAAAAGCCATTGAGGAAGATTTCCAAAAAGTAAAACAGTACATCGTCGATAATCCAAGATCTGGGCTGAAAGAGATTGCAGAGGCCAACGGTGTTACAACCAAGCAGCTTCAGCAGTGGATTCGCGAAGAGCGACTTATGTTTACAAGTGATTCTCCTATTCAGCTTCAGTGCGAGAATTGTGGAGCAACTATACAGACAGGAAGATTCTGCGCTAAGTGTAAGGCTACTATGGCCAACACACTGAACAACAGCTTCGCTAAGCCTAAGCCACAGCTTCAGCAGCCGGTCAAGAAGGAATCCAAGGCCGGAATGCACTTCCTGGATACTTAAGGAGCAGTAATGTTAGATGAAGAAAAAGTCATTTTGATGACCAAAATGGCTGCGTTCATAGATCGTGAAGGCAAGAAGAACGACGCAATAAATTCTTATTTCAGAAGTGACTATGTGGGTTTTAATATAATTAAATCTATTCTGAGTGCTTCAATTGTGTATGGTATCTTCCTCGCAACCTATGTTCTTGTGAAGTTTGAAGAGGTTTTGTCAAACATCTATAATACAGAAAATCTATTGACAGTAGGCAGGAGGTGTCTTATGTACTACCTCCTGCTTGTTGGCGTGTATTCTCTTGCATCATATGTCATTTATTCCTATCGATACAGCAAAATGCGGCAGAGTATGAAGGCA
>JAEEGL016308928.1_pt1 | contig 24314 bp, 25 predicted proteins | sample 9134231 | NCBI WGS metagenome assembly JAEEGL01 (sample SAMN16246548, study PRJNA631951) | gut metagenome | biome: gut microbiome; feature: rumen; material: fiber-attached | host: Bos | place: Iran: Karaj | collected 2018-10
AAAACACGAACAAACAGGAGGAAATTGAAATGCAGAAAAAGAAAGTATTCCGGTTCTGCGATATTCACAGTCTGCGTCATCTGCATTGTTCGCTCTTAATCAACGCGGGCATTGATGTAGTCTCTGTTTCAGCGGATTTAGGGCATAGCGCGATTTCAACGACTTTGAACCTGCTACAGTCATATGTTTCAGGAGGCAAAGGCTCGGAACTGCGACGCGATCACGGTGGCTTTGTCGTTCGGCAAGAAGGGTGACGACATGGACGAGAACGAGAAGAAAGCATCATAAAATCTGACGGAATTTACGAAAAATTTTCTGAAAAATCAACATCTGCCACTTATTTTTCTGAAATAAGTGGCAGATAAGTGGTAACAACCAAAATCCGAAAAAAGCAAAACCCGCAAACACGCTCGTAGTGCGCATTCGCGGGATTAGGTGATGGTGACCCGAAGCGGAATCTATACAAACATTCTCCTCCAGGTCATCAAAATCATCTGGTAAATTGTTTTCTGTTGACTTACCGCCTCCGGGCATTCCGAAAACGATCTTTATGCGCTTATCATCATAGAGATATACAGCACTGATGAAGGTGTTGAAAAGCTCGGACTGGAACTTCTTGTCCTCAATGTCTCCGGATTTCAGTCCTGTGAGCCATGCGACGACTTCTTGTTTCGTGACTTCCGGATAGTTGGCTGTAATGTCGAAGAGTTTGCTTTTGACGTGCTTCTTCTCTTTTTCGAGCTCTTTGATGCGTTCTTTCACGGATTCGGAGTTCAGCCCTTCCTCGACCGCTTTCATCAGGTTCCCAAGAGACTTGTCTATGTCAGACATCTGATCGTTGAGCTTGTCGAAATCTGTCTCGTCACGATGCGTCTTGTGATAGTTCACTGTTGCTTCCGCGATCCAGTTTATCATATCGTCCTGCAACACATATTCTACGATACCGCGGGCTACTTCCTGCTCGATGAAATCGCGACGGACGTTTTTCTTATCACACCCGCTATGCTGCCGTTTCCCGTTGCAGGTGTAGTAATAGTGCATATCGCCGCCTTTGCCGGTTCCGGATATTCCTACCATAGGCTTCTTGCAGTGACCACAGTACAGCTTACCTGTAAGCAGATAATCGCCATTGATGCGGTGTCTACCTTGCGGGTTCTTTTTCATTCTGAGCACCTCCTGCACCTTAAAATACATACTGTCAGATACTATCCGGGGCATACCGTTTTCGATGCGAGTTTCGTCGAAGATGTACACGCCCCGGTATTTTTCATTGTGGAGAATTGCCTGAAAGCTCGACCTGCCCCATTCTCCGCCTTTACGGGTACGGAGTCCGCGCCGGTTCAGGTCGGTGTAGATGTCAACGAACGGCTCACCTCGGGCGGCTCTCTCGTATATCTCCCGGACGATAGCCGCAGCGGGTTCATCTATGACATAATGATGATCCTCAGTCTTGTAGCCGAACGGAGCAGGACCGTTCACCAGACATCGTTCAGCGTTGCTGTTCATGCCGCGCTTGACATCTTCCGCCATATTTTCTATGTAGAACTGGTTCACATTCATCATCGAACGTTTCGCAAAGCGCCCGGCGGCGGTATCGTCGAAATCTTCCTCGACATAAAGAATGCGGACACCGTTATCGGCAAGACGGCACTCGTTCACCATAGCTTCAAGCATATTTCTGCCGATACGAGAGGACTTCCACGCGATCACATAATGGAAAGTGCCGCTTGTGCTGTCCCGGAGCATCTTCTGAAAAGCCGGCCGCTTGTCGGTTTTGCCGGAGATCGCACGGTCTGCATAGACTTCCTTAATCTCGATACCACGCTCGGCGGCAAGCTCGCGGCAAAGAGCAACCTGCTGCTCGATAGATATGTCTTTCTGATTATGGCTGCTGTATCGGCCATAGATCACGCCGATGCTGCCGGAGGGTAGGGAAGAACGTTTTCGGGGCATAGAATACCTCCTTATCTGCGATTTTTGCAGAAATTTTGCAAAAATCGGTCTAAAAGTTGACATTTTCCCGGAGATATGCTATACTTTACCTGTCGAGGTTCGGGTAGCAATACTCCGAGCGAATCCCTTCACTGATTGCAGTCGGTGAGGGGATTTTTTTTATCCGGCTATGCCGATCACTTTTCCCGCACACTTAATGAAATCGCCTTCAGTGAAAACTATATCTTTATAGTCACTGTTTACGGAAATCAGACGATCACCGCCGTATTGCTTGATATATCCTTGACCGTTGACTACAAATATGCCGGTCTCGCCGATATTTACGCGGTCTTGTATCTTTACCAACACGATATCGTTGTCATGGTAAATCGGCTCCATGCTGTTACCATAGATCGTGACTGCAAAATCCGCCTCTTTCGCTTCGGGGGTATCAGGTATATCAATTTCATCCCACTCGTCTCGATCTTCGAGATCGAAGCCGAAGCCGGCGGAGGCTTTGTAAACACTGTGTTTTATTCGTATAATTGAAATTGGATCCTTCTTGTCAGAGGAAGAAATACAACGCTTATATTCGTTGCATAATAAATCGTCGATAGCTTTTTTACCGTATTTGTCAAGAGTGCGGTATTTTTTTATGTGCTCGATTTCTGGATATGTTAACGAATCGCGTATATAGCGTTCAATCATTACGTCCTCATCGGTCGCGCGTTGAATCTCATAAATCGTTTTAGCATCGAATTTAGAAAGTAAGTCGATGGAAGCGTTTTGATACTCGTCAGTTTTTTCATAGTCAACGGGATCATTAGTATCGCCGAATAAGTAAGCGACCGTAGTATCCAAATATTCAGCAATATCAGTAATATGCTTCAAGTAGGATTTGCTTTTCCCACTTTTCCAAGCGCTGAACGCGCTTTTTTCGATATTCAAATAATCAGTTAAGTCCTTTTGGGAGTAGTTATGTTCTTTTAATAGTTGAATTATTCTGTTCAATATATCCATTTTGCCACCTTATTCCTTGTTAATAATCAACAAAGTTGCAAAAATTCCAACATTCATATTGACAATTGGATAAATTCCAACTATAATGTAAATGGTGGTAAAAATCGCAATCTGATAAAGAACTGTAAAACATAATGGGTTGGTGTTTTATGAACTTTATAATTATATCATAGCGTTTTTTCCCACTTTTGTCAATGATCTTTTATTATATTTGTAGGAGGTGAACAATTTTGTTTGATGAATTTAGGCAAATTGCAAAAAGAACCGCCAAAGCTAAAGGGCTTACTTATCAGCAAATCGCAGACGCAACGGGATTCGATTTAAGCACTATCCGCCAGTTTATGTGCGGAGTCACAGACAGCCGCCGAGTAGCAGAGAAAATAGCTGATACTTTAGAGTTGAGACTCTTGTACGGGAATGGGAGGTATGCCGTTTTGTCTGAAGCAAAGGAGAAGACATGAAAATAACTATCAACAGCAAGGAACTTACGACGCTGAAAGAAAACCTGAAAGCGGCAGCACAGTCCTTCGAAACACTGAACAGGGCACTGGGATATATATGCAACAGCAGGATACGGATGCAGGTGCCGCCTAGCGTAAGGCCGGGAAGTTTCTTCGAAGCCCAGATCGACGAGCAGAAAACCGAATCGCTGTTTAACGCTCTTACCGTTGCGGAGGACAGCTTCGACCAGATCAGCCGCATGATCGACGGAATCGAGAGCTTTGAGCTGGACGCTGTCGATACCGACACCGCGGTACTCAATCTCAACCAGTACCGTGAGAAGAGCCTGTGGGACACAGCAGAGGACACTGTCCGCGTCGGCGTAGGGCTGTGCTATAAAATCACAGATGCACGCATCGAGGCTGTAAAGGCACAGCATATACGGTCTCTGACCGACGCTCAGAACGAGCTGCTTACACGCCGCTGCAAGGAGCTCCTGCGTATGACAATGGCGGATGCGATCTCGACTGAACGAGTGTTTTTAATGTCAAGGGAGATGCGCGTACTGTGCAGGCTCCGCCAGCTCGACATTACCGCATCGCCGCAGGTCAGCTATAGTAACATCCCCAATCTGTGGGCCTTAATCCACAATCACCCCGCCGGTGGTCCTCCAAGCAAGACTGACCTTGAGGCCTTCGCCAGTGCTTCGATACTGAGGATCTTCGGAGCGGTGGGAAATAACGGAAAAACGTACTTCCTTGAAAAAACCGAGGAATACGACTATCAGAAGTTCGCCACACTCATCGGGAAGCATGAGGGGATGCGCGATATCGTGCCGGAGCTCAGGGACTGCGGAATCAATTACTATGTAGGAGGTGAATTGCAGAGTGAATAACATTCTTTTAATGTCGTATCTCCTCTCGGGAGCCAAAAAAGAGCTGATTGAGAAGAGAGCAAAGGTAGCGCTCGGGTACCAGCTCGAAGCGGAGTATGAGATAGACGCGAACAGCATTTATCTGCATCCGATAAAGCCGGGAAGTACATACATTGCGGCATTCAACCTGTATCCTATGGCCGAAAAACCCGAAACCGGCCGGCCTTTTGGCAATAATCAGCTGACAGCCCGTGAGATTGACCTGTTCTATAATCCCGCGGGGCATCAGGCGCAGGTGATCTTCGGGAAATCCGTCTATGTCAAGCCGGAGGAAATGCCGGAGAGAATCGATATCCATGTTAAGAAACGAAATACGCCCATGTCGGAGATCATCGAACAGACCCGCCGCATGATGCGTGATGCGGCTAACAATTTAGTGATTTCGATTCCCGAAGGAGTTACGGGAATAGGATATTGCAGAATATGGAGGATAAACAGCATATGGATTTAAAATTTCTGGAAGCGGCGATAAATCGCGCTAAGAGTATGACAACATCAGCGCTCGCCAATGAGGCGTTAAGCGCGGAGGAGAGAACACTTGCGGGGTTCCCGCTCGAGACGACGCTGTTTGAAAACGTCAGAGTATCGGACACAGCTTGTCACGTTGAGCTGGGAGGCCCCGCACACTACCTCGCGATCTACGAGGCATACGACAACGAGACATACACGCTCTCCGATGTTCCGGTAGATTCATTTACTGATTATAATGCTATCGCGGAACTGCCGACAATACCGACGCAGTACGAAGAGATCGGGCTATTCTACGCGCCTCTTGACGAAAACGAACCGGCGACGGAAGATGTCGAGACTGTATTCGGTCTTGAAAGATACGTCAAGCCTGACCCGAACAATCCGGGACAGCTTCTTATCTCGCCGCCTTCAACGGGTGGAGCAGTGTGCCTGATTTTTAAGATGGCGCTTAACATCGTACCCCTTGCGCAGGCGGGATTCTATCTCCCCGAAGCTACTACCGAGGAACCGTGAGAAGGAGGTTAACTAACATGGCCGCATTAAATAACTACAACTATGACACAAGATACGCTGAGTTCAGCGTCGACAACGAAGGCGAGCTCGTATATCTGCCGACGACCACCTCCCCAGGGAACGGACCTCTCGCGAGCATCACCGATCCCGTCGCGGAAGGCTCGCTGGCATTCACAACGTCGGGAGAGATGGACAGCTATGTTCTGAACTCCGCCGGGTGGGTAAAGAACAGATGAAAAAATGGAGAGCCGCAAACGGCTCTCCGGAATAATGAAAGGATGTGAAATTATGTCAGAAAAAGGAATGACACCGGAAGAGTTCCAGCAGCTCGAACCTTACGAGCAGGGACACTTCTTCAAGACACTGTATCAGTGTGTGCTTGATTTTAAGCAGAAGCCAGGCGGTCAGGAAATGCTCGACAGGATCATTAAAGAAAAGGAGATACCGGTATGACACGAAAGCAGTACATAGCATCGGCTGTCGCAGCGGCAGGGCTGTTCATACTGCTGTACATAGTTCCGCCGATAACGGAAGCCGTGCCGCTCGTAGGAGCAGCCCTCGGAGCGGTAATGCTGGCAATAATAACTACGGCGGTATTTAAGGGAGGTCTGACAGATGTCTCTGGAGAATAAAAAAGAAGCCCCACGGTCAACTCCGCAGGACAAATACAAAAATATTTACAAGAACATAATAACAGAAAACTGCGGATTTGTCAAGGGCTTGGAAAGGACAAGCTATGACACAGAAAAATAAAGACGCTCTTTCGGCGTTCTTCGCGAAAGACAAGAAGCGGGACGACTTCCGGAAGACCATAGAAGATTATGTTATATGGCAGCTGGCGGCTCTGCCCGATGAGACTCTCGCCGACACGACTGCCGATGAGATCATAAAGGGAATCTTCGATATGAAGAATATATGCCAGACGGTAATATCTCACGCTCAGAAGCAGAAGTCCGGCAGCTCGGCGGCGCTCGCAAGCTATGATGTGTTCTGGATCGTATGCAAGGAGCTCCACATCGACGGCGTTATCACGAAGGAAGATACTCTCGGCTTCGTTCCCGACGGGTTCACCAAGAGCATGGCTGTAGAAGTGCATGCGCATGCAAAAACCGAAGAAAAATTGCAGGCGCCTGCAAAATCTTCCCCGTTCTCTGTCGATATCGACAGTCTGTTTGATGATTGAGGGGGCGGGAATATGGCGTTGCCGGAAAAATTAATGTATGAAGCTGCCGAGAAGTACGGGAAAAAGTTTATGTTCGCGTACAAGGATCACAGACACCACCTATTTTATGAAGAGGCGCTGACAGGCGGATATGAGCGGAGCCCACAAGGTTATTATGGCATCTGTACTGCTTGTAAGAGTAGAATAGAGCTTGACGATCCTCCGCCTTCCGAAGACGAAAAGCAACGTATCTATTACGGCTCCTGTGCAAGATATGATGATTTCAAAACAAGCATTGGCATAATGGAATGCCCGTACTGTGACGCAGAAGTCGAGATCAAAAAGGGCTGGTACGGCAAGAAAAGCCTTAAAGATCGCTTCTATCTCCAAGCGTGGGAAGTAGTTTCTTTTGATAAGGTCATTCTTCACGAAGCTATCGTTTGTTGTGATGATTGGTCTCAATGGGAAGAATACGACGGCCCGAAGAGCATATATAAATACGATCTCCGGAGCACAGAACTCACACCCGGTAAGACGGTCACTACACGCTGGAGCGGCAAACAGTTCAAAAACTCACATACTGCAAGCGATTATGAGAAGGCTGGATTTTCAATAACCTGTGGTCAAAGCCAAATGAGCAACAGAGTCTGCTATTATAATATCGATGCTCTCCGCGACAGTTTTCTTCGACCATTGCTTGAAGCCATAGAGGACTTCGATAATAGTGAAGTCAAGCAGCTTGCCGCAAGGCTCGCAGGTGCGAGAAATTATATAGAGCTGGACAATATGGCGGATTATATATTCCGTATGAACGAGGAACCTATCACAGAGCTGTTATTCAAGGCAGGTTTTTACACGATCGTGCAGGAACGCGTTTATCACGACAAACGAAACACCTCAAGGAATACACGTCACATCATGTTCGATGTGAGATCTCCGAAGAAGATGTTCAGGGGACTGTCCCAGAATCACGCTGAGGAGAGAATGAAGCGAATGATGCGGCTGATAGAAGCTCCCGCCCGTGTTTCCATGGATGATCTCGAAGGTGCTGCGGAACTGTTCAGAGTAAGCAAGAGCGCGAAGCCTGAAGATATGGCAAAAATAATCGGCAAAGGTGAATTCCGCGCAATGTCGAAGATATATAAGGCTCTTCCGTACTTTCCGGAGGCGAGAATAATCGAATATATTGCCAAGAGCAAATGGAACCCTCAATACTACCTCGATTATCTTGAGGCGGCTGATGCTGCCGGTGCTCCCTTGAACGAACGCAGGACAGCTTTTCCGGAAAATCTCACAGATGCTCACGATGAAGCAATCAGGAAACGCGAATACAAGGTTGATCCCGCAGCGGTCGCAAAATGCCACAATCGGCATAACAAGCTTATTGAAGCCGGTTATGAATACGAATGGCGCGGTATTATCGCTATCATACCCGATACCCCGTCTGAAATAATTGCAGAGGGAAAGATCCTCAGGCATTGCGTTGGTGGATATGCCGACAGGCACACCGCCGGAAACACTAATATCATCTTTATCCGGCACACCGGAAGCAATTCAAGCTGGTTCACCCTTGAAGTGGATCCGAAGACACTCAAGTTCAAGCAGTGCTACGGATATAAAAATCAAAGCACGGGAATCCAAAGGGATAGTATGTGCAAAAACTATAATCCCGTTGTCGGGGAGTTTCTCAAACACTATAAACGCCGTCTTAAATGGGCAAAGGAACACAAGAAGGAGATGAAGAAATTATGTCGGAAAACAGCATGATATTATCGGCAGAACAGCAGGACGCTTACCGTCTCGATGCGGAGCTCAAGCATAACGCTCAGACCGTTATCGGCGGTATCATAGAGATCGGGCGCTGTCTGAAGGAGATAAACGATCGCAAGCTGTACGAATATCTCGGTTTCTCCGGGCTTGCAGAATACGCGGAATCGGCTGTAGGGCTCAAAGAAAGAGCCGCCTACAACTACATAACCGCATACGAGACTTACGGAGAGCAGGGTTTACAGCAGTACGGACAGCTCGGTATCACCAAACTTGTCGCTCTGGCTCAGCTCAATGATGAAGACCGGACGGAGATGCTCGAAAGCGGCAAGGCGGAAGAACTCTCCACCCGCAAGCTCAGTGATGAGATAAAGAAGCTCAAAGGCGAGAACGACCAACTCCGCTTCCAGTTCGACGATATTACCGACAACGTGAAGAAGCAGGACGCAGAGATCGCCGATAAGGATGCCGAGATCGCAGATCTCAAAAAGCAGCTTGAAGAAGCGCAGCGTCCGATCGTCGCTTCTATGACCGATGAGGAAAAGGAAGAGATCCGGCGTGAAGCAGAAAAAACCGCCCGCGCCGAGGCTGACAAGGAGGTCGAGCGCTGGAAGAGTATGAAGGAAAAGGACGCGAAGACCTATGAGAAGGCTATCAAGGAATATCAAGCAGATGCTGAAGCTCACGAAAAGCAGATAAAAAAAACTTGAGGGACAGCTTGAGACGGTCAAAGCGGCGGCTCCCGCTCCCGCACCTGCTCCGACAGGAAATAAGGAACTCCTCAAATATCATTTTGAGGCATTGAAAACAGCTTATATCGGAGCTGTCGAAGTGCTTGAACGCTTTGACGCGAACGAGCGGGAAAAGTACAAGACAGCTCTGATTAAGATAGCCGGAGACATCAAGTCTGCGGCGGAAAGTATGTAGGAGGATTATGTTTGAAGAGATTAAGGATCCTATTATGTGCCCTTATTGTGGCAGCATCGAAAACGACGGCATCACCTGTAGATGGTGCCGAAACAAAATAACCGACGATTATGAAAGCGAGGAACAACCTATGAATGTAGAACTCAGATTTACAGGACTTACCCCGAAACTGGCGTTAAGGCTCATCGAGGTGGTCAACGAAAGCGGAGAACAGCCGGATATAGATATTCCGTCTCCCGCGCGTAATATCGCCCCCGCGGCTCCCGCACAGATGCCCGCACCTGCTCCCGTGCCGATGCAGAGTCCCGCGCCCTATCAGATGCCCGCACCGCCTACGGCTCCCGCCGCTTTTGGCGCTGCACCTTCGGCACCCGCGGCGTTCGGAGCGGTACCGACAGCACCGGCTCCTGTACAGAACTATCAGCCCGCACCTACAGCAGCTCCCACAGCTCCGCCCCCTCAGTACGATGTTGAGATGCTCGGACGCGCCGCGGCTCCCTTGGCGGCAGCGGGTAAGCGTCAGGAACTCTATAATCTGCTTCAGTCCTTCGGCGTGCAGTCAATAAACGAACTCCCGAAGGAGCGTTACGGAGAAATGGCTTTGGCTTTGAGAGGAATGGGGGCGCAGATATAATGCCGGAACAGCACGCACTTTTATCGGCTTCCGGGGCGCACAGGTGGTTAAGCTGTACGCCCTCGGCAAGGCTCGAAACACAGTTCCCGGATAAGGGCAGCGATTTTGCCGCCGAAGGAACTCTCGCGCACAGTCTCGCCGAGCTGAAGGTCAGAAAATACATCGGAACAATATCTGCTCAGAAGTACCGCGCCGAGTTCAAGAAGATCGCCGAGAACGAGAAATACACTCCCGAAATGGACACGCACACCGACAGCTATCTTGAATTCATCAAGGATAAGGCGGCGGAGTACGATACTAAGCCTTTTATCGTTCCCGAACAGCGGCTCGATTTCTCGAATATAGTTCCCGAGGGCTTTGGTACGGGTGACTGTATCATGATAGGCGGCGGGGTGCTCATGGTGATCGACTTCAAATACGGTCAGGGCGTAAAAGTCGAAGCGAAAATGAATCCGCAGATGCTGCTTTATGCAGTTGGTGCGCTGAATGCGTTCTCTATGCTCTACGACATTCACACGGTAACAATGCACATCTTCCAGCCGCGTATCGATAACGTTGATACATATACCGTAACGCGGGAGTTTCTCGATGTATGGGCGAACGGCATCAAGCCTATCGCGGAAAAGGCTTATAAGGGTGAAGGAGAGTTCAATCCAAGTCCTGACGGAAATGGGTGGTGCAGATTCTGTCGGGCAAAAAGCCTTTGTCGAGCCCGTGCAGCATTCTCCGAGGAACCCTATGAAAAGTCCGGCGGTGTGTCTCCCGAGCTCCTCTCCCGTGAAGAGATAGGCGAAATACTGAAACGCGCCGACGCTATCAAGAAGTGGATAGCCGATCTCGAAGAATGGTCGCTCTCGGAGCTCCTCGCAGGTAATGACGTACCCGGCTGGAAGGCGGTCGAAGGGCGCAGTAACAGGCAGTTCACCGATACCGATGCGGCGTTTAAATACCTTATCGATAACGGATATGATGAAGCTGTTCTTTATGAACGCAAGCCGATCACGCTCACAGCGGTCGAAAAGCTCCTTGGGAAAAAGGACTTTGAAACCCAGCTTTCCGAGTTTATCATCAAGCCGCCCGGAAAACCTACGCTTGCACCGGAATCCGACAAGCGTACAGCCATAACAAACAAGACAACAGCCGCCGAAGCATTCGGCGCATAAGAAAGGAAGTAACAGTATGAACAAGCCTACACAGGTAACAACAGGAGAAGTCCGCATCAGCTATGAGCATCTGCTTAAACCGTATGCACAGCAGCAGGGAGCGGAGCCGAAGTTCAGCGCCACGCTCCTTATCCCGAAGTCGGACATAGGAACAAAGCAGCGCATTGATGCCGCTATCCAGGCGGCTATTGCCGAGGGTGTCGCGGGAAAGTGGAACGGAGCAAGACCGCCTCAGCCGCCTGTTCCGGTCTATGACGGAGACGGCCTCAGACCGAACGGAGAGATGTTCGGCGAAGAGTGCAAAGGTCATTGGGTAATGACCGCGAACAGCAAGCAGCAGCAGGAGATCGTCGATATGCAGATGAATCCGATTTTCGACAGCACGCAGGTGTATTCCGGTATGTACGCGAGAGTAGTCATAAACTTTTTCGCCTACAACGCGGCCGGAAAGAAAGGTATCGGCTGCGGTCTCGGTCCCGTTCAGAAGACCAGGGACGGCGAGCCGCTCGGCGGAAGAATGTCGGCAGCTGAAGCATTCGGCGGCGGATCTGACAGCGCCTCGTATCCCGCACAGCCTCAGCAGTATCAGGCAGCACCTCAGCAAGCTCCCGCCGGATATCCCGCACAGCCTCAGCAGCAGTATCAGGCAGCACCTCAGCAGGCTCCGGGTAATCAGTTTTATCCTCAGTCCACGCAATACACAAACTACCCGCAGCAGGCACCCCAGCAGACACCTCCGCCGGCTTCGGGATTTGGCGTTGACGATTATCCGTTCGCTTGATAATTATACGTTCTTGGAGGGGCTCCGTTTAAAGCCCCTACCCCAATCAAGCGCTTGAAATGACCCGAAAGGAGTTACTATGCATCATCTATCAATAGATATTGAGACATTCAGTATAGTCCCGCTTGACAAAGGCGGCTTATATAAGTACGCAACAGATGAGAGCTTTGAAGTGCTGCTCATAGCATGGTCTTTTGACGGAATGCCTGTCGAGATCGTTGACCTCGCACGCGGGGAAGAACTTCCCGATCGTCTGAGGATCGCATTGCTTGACAGTAATACCGTTAAGCATGCATATAACGCATCTTTTGAATGGTTCTGCCTTTCACAATACTTCAAGTTCAAGGATCCGGAGGACTGGCTCCCGCAATGGCACTGCACGATGCTTCACGGGCTTTACTGCGGATATACCAAAGGTCTCGCGGCAATGGGAGAAGCTCTCGGACTTCCGCAGGATAAGAAGAAAATGGGGATAGGCACAAGCCTTATCCGCACATTCTGCGTTCCCTGCAAGCCTACGCGCTCAAACGGAAACCGCACGCGGATATATCCGGATATGGAGCCGCAGAAATGGGAGCTGTTCAAGGAATACTGCATAAGAGATGTAGTCACCGAAATGACGATAGAAAACAAGCTGTCCGCATTTCCCGTTCCCGACAGTGAACAAAAGCTGTGGGAGCTCGACCAGATCATAAACGCCCGCGGCGTTCGCATTGACACGGAGCTCGTTCAAGGCGCGCTTGATGTTCATAAGAATGTTACAGATAACCTGCGTTCAGAGGCTTCCGAGCTTACCGGACTGGATAATCCCAACAGCGTTTCACAGCTTATAACGTGGTATGAAGAAGAGACCGGAGAAACTCTCGAAAACCTTCGGAAAGATACCGTGAAGGACCTGCTCGGCGACGACAGCAGCAAGGACATCGTGAAACGTGTTCTTAAGATCAGGCAGGAGCTCGGGAAAACAAGCGTGAAGAAATACGAGGCTATGACAAAAAGCGTCTGCGCCGACGGAAGGATAAGAGGGCTCTTACAGTTCTACGGAGCCAACAGAACCGGTCGCTGGGCGGGTCGTCTGGTGCAGGTGCAGAACCTTCCCCGGAACTACATAGAAACGCTCTCCTACGCCCGCGAGCTTGTGAAAAGCCGCGATGCGGATATGATAAAGCTCGTTTACGGATCTGTCCCGGACACGCTCTCACAGCTCATCAGAACGGCGTTTATTCCTTCCGAGGGAAATGTATTCCTTGTGGCCGACTTCTCCGCTATCGAGGCGCGTGTTATCTCCTGGCTCGCAGGTGAGACATGGAGACAGGAAGTATTTGCGACACACGGGAAGATATACGAGGCTTCCGCTTCACAGATGTTCGGCGTGCCTATCGAGAAGATCAAGAAGGGAAATCCCGAATACGCGCTCCGCAGTAAAGGCAAGGTCGCAGAACTGGCTCTCGGCTATCAGGGCGGGAGCGGTGCTCTTATCCAGATGGGCGCGCTTGCTATGGGACTTTCAGAAGATGAGCTCCCGGAGATCGTTCAGCGGTGGCGTAATTCCAATAAGCGCATCGTCGATCTCTGGTACTCGGTCGAGAACGCGGCTATCGAGTGCATAAGAACAGGTAAGCCGCAGCACGTTCGGAACATGATCACTTTCCGGCGGGAGTATGACCGCGGTACCGATCAGGATTTCCTTACCGTTCAGCTCCCCTCGCAGCGCAAGCTGTTCTATACCCGCCCTACGCTCACTACCAACAAATGGGGAAATGACAGCATAGCTTATCAGGGCATGAACCAGAAGACAAAGAAGTTCACCACGCTCGAAACTTACGGCGGGAAGCTCACCGAGAATATCATACAGGCTATCGCCCGCGATTGTCTCGCGGTCACGATGACAAGACTCGAAAGCTCCGGGTATAAGATCGTATTCCACGTACACGATGAATGTATCATAGACGCTCCAAAGGGCGCAGCGCTCGAAGATGCCTGCGCGATCATGGGACAGCCGATATCGTGGGCTCCGGGGCTCCTGCTCAGAGCCGACGGGTTCAGATCGGAATTCTACAAGAAGGACTAAGGTAAAAAAAGATGCTTATCAATGATCGCTTGATTACTATATCTACTGCGGGTTCCCGCAGATCACAAAGCTGGCCGGCTTCTACACTTATGTGGTCGGAGCTGGTTGAAAAGCTCCGTACACCTGTAAGAAGTCCGGAAACGCTTACCGAGTATCTGAACATGAAGAAGGGGCAGCAGGACGACCTGAAGGATGTCGGCGGATTTGTCGCGGGAACATTTATAGGCTCCAGAAGAAAAGCCGACAGCGTAGCCGGCAGAGATGTCGTTACTCTCGACCTCGACAATATCCCGATAGGCGGCACTCAGGAAGTGCTGAGACGCATTGAAGGTCTCGGCTGCGGGTATGCGGTATATTCAACGAGGAAACACCGTGAGGAAGCTCCGAGACTTCGCATCCTGCTCCCGCTCGACAGAACGGTCACGGCGGACGAATACGCGCCTATCGCGCGGAAAATGGCAGAGTACATCGGTATCGAGATGTGCGACAAAACGACTTTCGAGGCATCCCGCCTGATGTACTGGCCGTCTGTGTGCTCCGACAGCATTTACGTTTATACTTTCGGTGATAAACCGTTTCTTTCGGCTGACGGAGTGCTCGCTCTCTATGCGGACTGGCACGATATGACATCCTGGCCGCAGGTACCGGGAGTGCAGGAAGACTTCCGGAGAATGCTCAAAAAGCAGGAAGACCCGACGACAAAAACAGGCGTGATCGGAGCTTTCTGCCGTACATACAATATTTACCGCGCTATGGACGAATTCATTTCCGGTGAGTATCTCCCCACAGAGAGCCCGGACAGGTTCACTTATGCGGGCGGCTCGACTACCGGCGGCGCGGTGATATACGACAACGGCAATTTCCTTTATTCTCACCATGCTACAGACCCGTGCAGCGGGAAGCTGGTGAACTCATTCGACCTTGTGCGCCTGCACAAGTACGGTATGCTTGACGAGGAAGCAAAGCCCGACACGCCTTTGACAAAATTACCGTCATACAAGGCCATGTGCGAGTTTGCGGTCAAGGATACCTACGTTGCGGCACTTGCAAATAAAGAGAGACATGACAGAGCGGTCGAAGCCTTTCAAGGTGCATCGGGCACCGACGAGGACACTCTGAACTGGATCTCACAGCTCTCTGTATCTCCGACAACAGGACAGATACAGAAGACGACCGATAATGTTCTCATCATTCTCGAAAACGATCCGCTTCTCAAGGACAGAATATTGTATGATGAATTTGCGAAGCGAGGAGCTGTAGGCGATACGCTCCCCTGGGATCAGCAGCACCCCGGCGCGAGACCGTGGACGGATAACGACGACAGCGGAGCCCGCTGGTATCTCGAAAAGATATACAGTATCACGGGCAAGGAGAAGATAAACGATGCGCTCGGTATATGCGCAAACTCGCACGCTTTCAACGAGGTCAGGGACTATCTGAACGGGCTCGAATGGGACGGAACAGCGAGGCTTGAACGCCTGTTTATAGACTACCTCGGAGCCGAGGATAACGGGTATGTACGAGCTGTAACCCGAAAATCGTTCGTTGCGGCGGTGGCGCGAGCTCTTACACCCGGCTGCAAGTATGACACAATGCCCATACTCACGGGAGCACAGGGAATAGGAAAGTCCACGCTGCTCGGGAAAATGGGAAAGAAGTGGTTCACGGACGGCATAAAGACCTTCGAGGGCAAAGAGGCCGCAGAGATCATACAGGGTATCTGGATAGCCGAGATAGGCGAGCTTTCGGCGATGAACAAGGCCGAGGAGAACCAGGTAAAGCAGTTTCTCAGTCAGCGGATAGACCGTTTCCGAGCGGCTTACGGAAGGCATGTACAGGATTGTCCGAGATGCTGTGTGTTCTTCGGAACAAGCAACGGCAGCGACTATCTCCGTGATCCGACAGGCGGGCGCCGCTTCTGGCCGATAGACGTAGGAGTACAGAAACCTACAAAGAGCGTATTCAAAGACCTCGATGATGAGATAGATCAGCTGTGGGCGGAGGCTGTGTGCCTGTGGAAGCTCGGCGAGCCCTTAAAGCTCGATGTGCAGCTTGAAGCGCAGGCAAAAGAGATCCAGGAGCTTCATCGTGAGCATAATCCGAAAGAGGGCATGATCCTTGAATTTATCGAGAGGGAAGTCCCCAAGGACTGGCTGAAATGGAGTCTTGATAAACGTCGTATGTTCTGGAACGGGATGTGCAAGGACGTTGAAACGGTTCCGAGAGACCGAATTTGCGCGGCCGAAATATGGTGTGAATTGTTCGGCTTTGCTCCCGGGAACATGAAACGCCAGGACGCCAGAGAGATAAACGACGTGTTGAGGGCGGCTAAGGACTGGAAAGAGTTTAAATCGACAGGCTCTTTCGGATATTGCGGAGTTCAAAAAGGTTATTGCAAAATACATTAAACTTTTAAACCTTAAAATAATGAGTTTTCGACAATTAAAGGTTTTAAAGGCGCGTTTAGAATTAAACTTTTAAACTATATGTGAAGTTTATCAAAAAATAGGTTTAAAGAAATTAAACTTCTAAACTTTGAAAGTTTAAGACAAAGTTTAAAGGAAAACCGCAATATAAACGGCTTACAAGCATTTTAAACCTTTAAACTTTCTCTCTAATAGAGATATTTTAATTATGATTGCTATGACATAAATAATGCCATAGCGCCCATAAACGCGTAAATGTTACGCGCGTACGCGCGTACGTCCTTATTATAATATATTTTTCGGAGGCAGGTATGCTTGAAAAGACAATTGAGAAAAAAATCGGCAAGGCTGTCAAGGCGGGCGGAGGTTTGTATTACAAATTCGTAAGCCCGGGAAATGATGGTGTGCCGGACAGGATAGCAGTTCTTCCCGGCGGCAGGGTGGTATTCATAGAACTGAAATCAGAGACCGGGAGGCTCAGAATGACACAGCACGTTCAAATACAAAGGCTTGCGTCCCGGGGCTGTGAGGTGCACGTGATACAGGGTATGGAAGAGGCAGAGAAGTTTATAGCGGAGGTGATCCCGGCATGATATTCACACCGCATCCGTATCAGGCGTACTGCATTAACAGGGTAATATCCGACAGCGCCTTGATGCTGATGCTTGATATGGGTCTCGGAAAGACAGTGATATGTCTGTCGGCGGTACGTGACCTGATGTATAACAGGTTTTGTGTCGGAAAGGTCCTTGTGATCGCGCCGAAGAAGGTCGCGGAATCGACGTGGTGCAAAGAGGCGCGAAAGTGGGAGCACCTGAAAGACCTGCGGTTCTCCCTCGTTCTGGGAAGTACCCAGAAGAGGATCCGGGCGCTGAATACTCCCGCGGATATATGGGTGATAAACCGCGATAACGTGCAGTGGCTTTGTGACTACTACGCGAACGAGTGGCCATTCGATATGGTCATCGTTGATGAGTCCACAAGCTTCAAGAACCATAACGCCAAGCGCTGGAAGTCACTGAAACGGGTAATGCCGAGAGTCCGGAGAGTTGTCGAGCTTACAGGTACTCCCGCGCCTAACGGCCTGATTGATCTGTGGGCGCAGATATACCTGCTGGACGGCGGCGCACGTCTCGGAAAAACGATAGGCGGTTTCCGGGAACGTTACTTCGACCCCGACAAGAGGAACGCACAGCAGATCTTCAGCTACAAGCCGAAGCCCGAAGCCGATAATGCTATCCGTACCCTGATAGGGGATATATGCGTGAGTATGAAAGCCGAGGATTACTTACAGCTTCCCGATGTGGTATATGATAACATTCCCGTCGAGCTTGACAGCAAGGCAAAGAGGCAGTATGACCAGCTTGAGCGTGAAATGCTGCTGCAGGTCGATGAGGAAACAATAGATGCAGGATCCGCGGCCACGCTTTCAAATAAGCTGTTACAGCTTTGTAACGGGGCGGTATATGATTCCGATCAGAATGTAGTTGAGATACATTCCTGCAAGATCGAAGCGTTCCTGGAGCTTATCGAGCAGCTGAACGGTCAGCCGGCGCTTGTGTTCTACAACTTCAAGCATGATTTGACACGCATCGAGGCGGCGCTTGCAAAGAGCGGACTTCGCGTCCGGCGGCTGAACGGGCCGCAGGATGAGACCGACTGGAATAATCGGCAGATAGATATCCTTTTAGCGCACCCCGCGTCCTGCGCTTACGGGCTGAACCTACAGGACGGTGGAAACCATGTGATATGGTTCGGGCTGAATTGGTCCCTGGAACTGTATCAACAGGCAAACAAGCGACTGCACCGACAGGGACAGCAGCAGAAGGTCATCATTCATCACCTTATCGTCCAGGAAGGACGCGACGAAGATGTGGTCGCTGCGCTGCAGGATAAGGGAGCGGTTCAGGATATGCTTATAAACAGCCTGAAAGCGAGAATTGAGAGGGTCAAGAAAAATGTTGGATAATGTTGGTCAAACGAAAGGAGAACAGCAATGACAGCTAAAGAATACCTGAAACGCTACCGCACCCTGAACGCGTACATAGACTGCAAGCTGGAAGAAGTCGCGCAGCTTCGGGAACTCTCGACAAGGATTTCTCCGACGGCTATGTTTGACCGGAACGGGAATGTCTCGGATAAAGTCGGCCACACTGCCGCGAAGATCGTGGACCTTGAGCGGGAGATCGACAGGGAAGTGGATGAGCTTGTAGAGATGCGCAAGGAGATTGAGGAGACGATATCGATGATAGAGGACATTGATATCCGAACAGTTCTTGAATATCGGTATATCAACGGCTTCAGCTGGCGCAGGATCGCTTATACTATGCATTATTCCGAAGATCATGTGACTTGTTATCTGCACAGAAAGGCGCTTCGTGCGGTCGATGAAATAATTAATATTAACGGTTCATAACGGTTATTTTTATGTTATTCTATACACATAGAAGTATGACAAGTTGGAACCATTGGGAACTCCTTTGATTATTGCGCAAGCACCGCCTATATGGCGGTGCTTGTGTTTTACGAACAAAATTCGATGGTGGGTGGTGATATGGCAAATGAAAAGAAATTGACCGAAAAGCAAAAACGTTTTTGCGAAGAATATTTGATAGATTTTAATGCTACTCAAGCGGCTATTCGTGCTGGTTACAAGAACTCTGATGTAGGCCGAAAACTGGTCACGAAAAGTCACGTTTCAAAATATATATCCGAGCTCCAGAAACGCCAACAGAGGCGTACCGAAATCACAGCCGATCGCGTTCTTGAGGAGCTCGCGGCTATCGCATTTTCGGATAGATCACACTTCTCACAGGTAAACGACAAGCAGCATGTATTTTTTACTCCTACCGATAAGCTATCTGAAAGCGAACGCCGTTCAATTGCAAGTATCATTGAAGGCAAAAACGGTATTGAGGTCAAGTCCTATGATAAACTTCGGGCATTGGAGCTTATCGGTAAACATATTGGGATGTTTGGCACGAAGGATCGTGCCGACGAAGAGATGATTGAGGATGACGGCTTTCTCGATGCGCTGAACGGATCCGCGGCAGACGATTGGAGTGACGGCGATGAGTAAGTATTTCACTTTTCAGCCGTTCTCAAAAAAACAGCGGCAGGTTCTCAACTGGTGGTGTGACAGCTCACCGGTGAAGGACTGCGACGGAATCATTGCCGACGGCGCTATCCGTTCCGGAAAAACGCTGTCCGTGTCGCTGTCGTTCGTTATGTGGGCGATGAAAACGTTCAACGGAATGAATTTCGCAATGTGTGGGAAGACGATATCATCGTTCCGGCGAAATGTTCTCTCACTTCTGAAGCGAATGCTCAAGAGCCGCGGATACAATGTCGAGGATAAGCGCGGCGACAATATCGTTACTGTTACCCGCGGGAAGGTTCGGAACGAGTTTTATATATTCGGCGGTAAGGATGAGGCTTCGCAGGATCTTATACAAGGCATTACGCTTGCAGGGATCTTCTTTGACGAGGTCGCTCTGATGCCGGAGAGTTTTGTCAATCAGGGTACCGGCCGCTGCTCCGTGGACGGATCAAAGTTCTGGTTCAACTGTAACCCGGACAATCCCGCGCACTGGTTCAAGAAAAACTGGATAGACAAGGCGAAGGAAAAGAGCCTGCTCTATCTGCATTTCGATATGAGCGATAATCTGTCTTTGTCGGAGAAAATCAAACAACGTTACCGCTCGATGTATTCGGGCGTTTTTTATAAGCGCTTTATCCTTGGTCTGTGGGTAGCCGCCGAGGGCGCGATATATACTTTGTTCGCGGCAGATCCTGACGAGTTCATTCTTGACGAACTCCCGGACGATATAGATTTCTGCACGTTCGGAATGGACTTCGGCGGGCATGACTCCGCTCATGCGATAATATGCACAGGGTACAGCCGGAAGCTCCGCCAGATTGTCGTTGTGGATGAGTATTACCGCAAAGAAGTCATTTCCTCTGCAAAGCTGGAAGCAGATACGATAGATTTTATAAAACGTTGCCAGGCACGTTTTCCAAAAGCCCATGATATGTACTGCGACAGTGCCGAGCAGGTGCTTATTCAGGATATCAAGCAGGCTGTTGCCAAAGAACGGCTCGAGATAAACATACATAACGCCCGTAAGGGTGAGATAATCGACAGAATACGCTTTTTCTGCTCGCTTATGGCCCAGCGCAGGTTTTATGTCATGCGCAGCTGTACGCACCTTATTGACGCGCTACAGGCGGCTGTGTGGGACAGCAAGAAGTTTGAGGACGTGCGCCTTGATAACGGGACCACGAATATAGACAGCCTTGACGCGCTCGAGTATAGCGCCGAGAAGCACATGACAGCGATGATGAAGGTGAGATAATGATAACTGATGATGTTGCAAAAGCGTTCCCTGACATTTCGATACCGAATGTCGGGAACTATTACTCAGAATATATAGCACATTGGAAACAGATATATGAGAACCACCCTGAGTGGAGTGAGGTACAGAAAACAGGTATCTACAAAAGCGGCAAAAGACAGATGAACCGGCTCAATGTCGCTAAGGTTCTTGCCGATCTGTTCGCTTCTCTTACGTTCTCCGAGCAGGTAGATATTACCTGCGGAAATGAAAGCTGTGATAAATATATTGCAGAGATGCTGAACGCAAACGGCTTCTGGAAGAACATACCAAGCTTTATTTCCGGCGCGTGTGCTCTGGGCGGCGGTGTGCTCAAGGTCTATGCTGATAATGGCGTTCCGTGTATCGAGTACGTTCACGCTGATAGGTTCCTCCCTGTGATGTGGAATGGAAAGAGTGTCGTCGGAGCAGTGATTGAATCGAAATCTCAGAAAAACGGTATTTATTATACGTTTTTCGAGCGGCATGAGCCCGGACACGTTACATATAAGCTCTATAAGAGTAAGAACAGTGATACGATCGGTGATGAAGTGCCGGTCTCAGAACTGTACCCCGAGCTTCCCGATGCAGTCGATTACGGCGAGCAGGTGCCGATGTTCGTGTATTTCAAGCCCGATGTATCTAACAACGCGGAATACGACGTGCCGCTCGGAATGTCGGTGTACGCGAACGCGATAGATACGCTTTACGGAATAGACCTTACATACGACAGTTTCTGCCGTGAAGTCATACTCGGAAAGAAACGTATCATTGTTCCCGCGGAGACCCTCACGTCCTATTACGACTCGAAAGCTGGTAAGTGGATAACGGCGTTTGATACCGATGATGAAGTTTATGTCGTGTTCAACGGCGAAGACAGGGAAAACGCGAAGATCGAAGATAATACAGCTGAGCTTCGTATCCAGGAACACGTCGATGCTCTCAATGCTCACCTCAATATGCTGTGCTTACAGGTTGGTCTGTCTCCCGGATCCTTATCGTTCGATAAAGTCGAGGGATTGAAAACAGCAACCGAGGTAATGTCTGAGGAAAGCCGCACGCAGCGGACTATCAAGGGTGACAAGAATCTGCTCACTGAGGCATTTGAGAGCCTTGTGCATGCGCTTATTGCCGTCGGCATATATCTCGGTTATCTTCCCAGGACTCAGTACGCGGTAAACGTGGCGTGGCAGGATAACGTCATTACCGATGATAATACGCTCATAGACAACACGATTAAGCTCTACACGGCCGGACTGCTCGACCCGATAACCGCGATCATGCGTGCGAACAAGGTCGATGAAAAGACCGCACAGGAGATCTACGAAAAGATAAAGAAGGCTCAGAACGTGGAAGATGTTGATATGTTCGGGAGTTGATTGAATGGACGCTTTGCAGCAGCTTAATATCGCCGCACCGGTGGCCGATATCTTCGGCAAGCTCGAGTATGATATCATAGTCGCGATCGCGCGGCAGCTCTCCAAGAACCCCGATAAGCTCATTAATCACACGTCCGAGTGGCGCATTCAGATGCTTGCCCGCATGGGAAAGGTCAGCAAGGAGACCGCACGTTATATCGCGCAGCAGACGAAGGATGTTCCCGGGGATGTTGAAGCGATCATTAACGAAGTGGTTACGGCTGTTCTTGATGAACACGGCCTCGCCGGCAACGACAAGGTCATCGAGAACCTTTCCAAGGCGCTTGAAATGTTTGATCACCAGGCTGTCAAGGATAAGTATAACCAGGTCAACACCGTGATGCAGTATAAGGCTCGCAAGGCGTATGTAGACGGCGTGAACGGCGTAGCAGACAGATTTGAAAAAGGCCAGATCGCGAACAAGCAGGAGCACCTCGACATTCTGAACAAGAACGCACTGGAAGTCACGCTCGGCGAGAAAACGAGAACCGAAGCTGTCCGGGACACGATCCGGGAGATGGCCGACAGAGGCATTCCCGCATTTGTGGATGCTTCCGGCCGTGAATGGTCGCCCGAGGCGTATGTGAGCATGGATATACGCAACACGGCGAAGAACGCCGCGCTTATGTCCGAGTTTGAAGCAACAAAGGAGCTCGGACAGGACGTTATCCTCGTTTCTTCACATGCCGCTGCGCGTCCGCTGTGTGCTCCGTACCAGGGCAAGTTTTACAGCCTGTCCGGCAAGGCGGGTACGATCACAGACGCATACGGTAAGGAATATACCTACGAGCCGCTGTCGAGCACATCCTACGGCGAGCCCGCGGGTCTGTTCGGCATCAACTGCGGGCATACGTTCCGGGGCGTCGAGGACGGTTTGTTCGTGAACAACGAGGAGACTTACTCCGAGAAGGAGAACTCCGAGGAGTATGAGAAAGTCCAGAAGCAGCGCCGCATGGAGCGCGAGATACGCAAGAACAAGATGAAGCGTGACGCTCTCCGCGCCGCAGGCGACGAGGAAGGCGCCCGGGAGTATGATCTGAAAGTCCGGCAGGGCAACAAGCGTCTGAACGAGTATTGCGCCGAGAACGGGCTTGCCGTCCGGCAGGACAGGACAAAGGTGTACGGATATTCTGACCCGAATTTGAAACAGAAACCGAAAGATATTGTAAAAACTGTTGACAAAACGGAGAAAAGTGGTATAATGGAAACGGAAAGATCTATTAAGCTTAAGTCTTTCGATGAAGCTACTGATTATGCCAAGAAACATTTATCCGTATCAATAAGCGGATTAAAAGATATGCCTATTGATAACATCAGTGCTGTCGGGAATTGCTTACATCGTATGTACAAGGAAAATCCGAGTTTGTCGGGCTTTATAGATGAAGTTGTTTTAGCTGACATGAACGATATTGCAAAATCTTCTATCCTTTGGAAAGACGACGGACCTGTTATACGCCTTAAACTTTCAAGAGACTGTTTCGTCGGAATGTCGGTTTCACAGATTGAAAGCACTATAAACGATGCCGTAGAAGCGAATATCTTTTCACCTAAAGACGGGCTTTACGGTATCTTTAAGCATGAATCGGCACATTTGGCAGAGTTCAAAGCTACGTTCAAAAAATATAGCTCAGATTATCAAGCTATTCAAAAATCACTTGATAACTTTGAAGAGGCAGCCGCAATAAAATCTTTAGCATTTCGCAATTGTAACCTTGACGAGACTGATGTTAATGTCGGACGATTCGTAGGTAGATATGCAAAAGAAAATGCCGCTGAGTTTGTGGCTGAATGTTACTCAAGCACAAACGGTAATCTGTTAGTTGATGAGGTTAAACGATTGATAAAGAAGAAATGGGGCGTGTGATATGCTTATTATTCCTCCTAAAGAGATACTGAATAATGTTGATTTTGGAAACAACACCGTATATCTTGTTGGCGATGTTACCGAGGAACAGAAAAAGATTTTTGAGGAATTCAAGAAAAAAGTTGAAGAATCAAGCAAGCACAGGTATGATTGATATTAACAAATATAATTTCAGCACACACCTTCGGGTATGTGCTGTTTTTATGCCCAAAAGGAGAAGTCAGGCTTTTGCACGCGCCTGCAAAAATTCAATAATCTCAGCGTCGCGGCAATAGCTTCGGCGCTGTTTTTATACCCAAAATCACCGCGCCTCGGGTTTATGAGGCTGACTTTCAACAGCGGGCGGAGCTGTTAAAACATCACGCAGAAAGGAAATAAAACCATGAAAAACATTCTCGAAATCCTGAAGGAGCTGGG
>JAEEGL013902814.1_pt1 | contig 24313 bp, 15 predicted proteins | sample 9134231 | NCBI WGS metagenome assembly JAEEGL01 (sample SAMN16246548, study PRJNA631951) | gut metagenome | biome: gut microbiome; feature: rumen; material: fiber-attached | host: Bos | place: Iran: Karaj | collected 2018-10
CGGTCATGGCTGTCCCGTCCGATTCCGAAATATTTGGATTCGTCCGTTTGACGATTGACCGAAGTCAGCCGTTCTAATATAAAAAACAGCCGCATGATTTGAAACCAACTCATGCGGCTGTTTTTATATACAGATTTCAAACGCTTCTTATTTCGAATGAGGCGTTTTAGCGTCTTGAGACGTCGTCCCTTTTTTCATTGCCGGCAACGCTTCGTCGGCGGTCGACTTCGCCAAATTAAAAATGGTAAAGCCCTGCGCGCCGAGTTCTCTGGCAATTTCCGCCTGGCGAACGACTTCGTCCGCCTTCATGGAAATACCGGTCGCCGTCATGCCTATGCCCGGATAAAGAGGAACTTTGTCTTTTGTAATAGGAAGTTGGCGCCGGACGTAATTGGCAAACGCGCTCGGATCGCTCGTATAGTCCATAGGACACACGAAATCAAGCAGTCCTTCGTCAACCCAAAGTCCCCAATCCTGACCGATTGATTTCTTGGTGCCGGGATATCCGGAGAACACCGCCGCAGAGAGTTTAATATCCGGCCGTCTTCCTTTCAGCGACTTGTGAACGTCGCGAACTAACGCGGTTATTTGATCGCAACGCCATTCCTGAAACGTCTCCTTTACTTCCTGATCGCGGAGTAAACAATTGGGAAAGTCCGTCAACGTCTTTCCAGTTTTCTTCCGATACGCCTGCGCAAATCGTTCTTTACAACCGTCGCAGTAGCAAGTTGTTTCGTCAGGAAAGCGAATATAGTCAAAATGAACGCCGTCGACGTCGTATTTGAAAGCGACTTCTTCAAGGGCGGCAAGTTGCAAAGCGCGGTTCTCCGGATGGGACGGGCAAAGCCATGGTTTTTCCTCGCCGTCAATTGTTCGCTGCAATCGCCCTTCTTCTCTCATTTTATCGAGAAACCATTTCGGAGAATTAGACGCGTTGAAACAAACCATCCACGCGTGAACTTCCACGCCGTATTTTTTGCCTGCGGCGACGGCCTGTTCGATTTGATCGCCATATTTTTCGACTTTCGGGTCGACGGGCAAAACGTCGCTTTGATAATACGCGTCTCCGCCCCAAAGCATATTGGGAATAACGGCGTTAAACCCCGCTTCTGAAAGTTCCTTCATCGTTCGATCCCAATCGCCGGGATAAACGCCGCAACCGGAATGCTCCCACCAGAGTCGTCCTTCGAAATCATTCGATTTTCGCGATTTACAATAAGATTCAACGCGTTTCTTTTTAATATCGGCGACGTCGGAACCGAATTTTGAAACCTCGGCAAAAGTGAAATCTTTTCGCGCGCAATCCATTAGTCTCACGGCGTCGTCAAGCGTCCATCCGCGATCGCTAAGTTCTTTTTCCAAGAAGTTCAACGTCGCGTCGTTTTCCTTGTCAACGTCGGCGTCAGGCATAAGTCCCACGTCGAAAATAGAAAGCCATTCGGAACGAGCGAAAGATTTGGCTATTTGAGGATTAACAGAAGCGACTATCGTCTCTAAAAAGGCTTTTTTCGCGTCGTAATCGCTCGTCAGGAAGACATGCGAGCAGTATACGCCGACAGGACTGGCAATTAGCGCCGGATAGTCGATTATTTTCCCGTCTTCAAGGGTCCAGTAGGCGAGAACGCGGGAGGAACGCCCCTCAAACAATTCAGAATCTCTCGACGATTTCCAACCGACAATAGGCTGAACCTTAAAGAAGTTCCACGAATTCTGTTGAATTGTTTGCGGAACGGTAAAACCTTTCTTCAAAGAGTCTTTAATAAAGGATTCCTGGAACGTCATTTCTTTAAGAGCGAAACCTTCCCGAGCGCAATTAACAAAACCAGTAGACTTAATTCCCATTTTTTCCATCAATTTGGCAGGCACGTTGTAACAGGCAAAAAGAAAACCGCCCTGATCAACGTATTCGCACAACGCGTCGACGGCGTCGGGAGAGATTTTACCGGCGATAGGAAGAAAAACGACGGAGTAGCGTTTTAACGACTCGCCTGAAATCGACGTTCCTTCGACGCGTTCCGCGCTCAAACCAAAACGGGAAAGCATGTCGGAAAAGCTTCTGACAAACGAACCGTTTTCGCCCCCCTGATCGTCTACGTTAACAATGGCAAAAGACGTCTTGGACGCCCTGAAAGAACTCATTGTAACCGTCGCGTCGACGTCTCCTCCGCGCCAAATAGCCAAGCGAACCGCGTCGATCTGGTCCAAACCAGCCGGATTTCCTTCGGTGGAATAGTGGTTCGCGATAAAAACATAGATGAATTTGGAGCCAAAGCCGCGTTTTGACGAACTCGAATAATGATACCAGCCCGACTTGCTGTGGAAATACAAAGTAACGCTTCCAATAGCGCCGGGATCGTCGATTTCAAACGCGATCTCAAAAGCAGAAAACGTTGAACAATCCACATTTAAAGGCGCGTCCAAGCATGCTCGTCCGGCGTCTTTGTCGGAAGCGAAAGGAAGCGTTATCGTCTTCCGGTCGGCAATAAACGACGTTAAATCTTCGACGTCCGTTCCATAAAAATCACTAAAAAAATCTGCGGAAAGAAGGAATTCCCGCGCTTTGTCGTCTTGTTTCGCGAAGGAAAAATCGTGGAAAAACGCCAAAACACAAAGCGCGACGCATACGTTTTTCACAGAAACAATTAAGAATCTCATCGTCAACGTTCCTTTGTATCACGTTTAAGTCAAAAACAGGCGCGCGTTTTATGAAGAGGCGCGCTCCACGTCTTATTCGATTATTTCTTTTTCCTGGAAATAAACTTCTTATGTCGAGAAACGTAACGCAGACGCGCATTATTCAGACGTTCCGCGACAGCTTCTTTTTCAAGCCGACGAGCGCGATCGCGGGCAAACGTTCCAAAAGCGGCAATCCCAACGCAAACGGAGCCAAGAATCCAAGTTCCACCGAGAATCATAAACGAGTAGCGATATCCCAATTCAACGCCGTAACTGTCGTACAGAGCCCCGACCATTTGGGCGGACCAGGCGCCAATAAGAAAAGCGAACAAGATCATAACGCCGACGGTCGAAGATCGATACTTAACGGGAATCGTTTCAAAGACGGACGCGTGCGTATTACACTCGTAGAAACCGCGGCAAACGCCCATAAGAAAGAAAAGAGCGTAAACGAGCGTCGCCGTTTTGGCCATTCCAATCGCGCAAACGATCGGCGCGCCAATCAACATTGCGCAAAACTGCAGTTTAGGACGGAACGTCGGATTAGTTTTGGAGACTCGGTCGGAAAGAAACCCGCCGAGATAGATGCAAATAAAAGCGGCGATATGGTGCCAAAACATCCCGTTCCAACCGGCGGCGGTCGCCGAAAGTCCAAATTTACGCTGAAGGAACAAAGAGACGACGTTTAAATATGCGTTGTTCACAAATACAATCGCGGTAAATCCGACGGTCAGAAGAATTGCGGACGGGGTCGTAAAATAGGTCTTCAAAAAGTCTAAAACAGATCCCTTCTCGCGAGGACTAACGACGTCGGTCTGAGAGCCGTCGCTAAACGAAACCTTTGAAGGATCTTTAAGCCGCAGAATCAACAGGACGCCGACGACAATACTCGCGCCTCCGAACGCCCAGAACGCCATACGCCAATCGAAATGATCGCTAATCCAACCTGCGATAAGTCCGCAAAAAATAACGCTCAAATAGACGGCGGTCTGGTGAACGGACAACGCGACGGAACGCGTCTCTTTGTGATACGAAGCGATCAAACTCGTTGAAGCCGGCCCGTAAAACGCCTCGGCGACGACGACTCCCACGCTGTTAAAAAGAATCAGTCCCCAAACGCTCGTAACGCATCCGGTAAAAATCGTCGCGACGCTCCAACAGAATAAACACGTAATTAAAAGGCGTCGTTTGTTGCAACGATCCCCGACAAAACCTGCGAACGGAACGATCAACGCCATCAGCGTGAACATAACGGTTCGGGTCATGCCGAGGGTCTGATCGCTCATGGCGAACGTTTCTTTAATCGAAGCGGCGACTACGCCGTAGATCGCTCTGTCCGCTTGATGAAAAAAATAAGCAAAGAACAACAGAACAAGCAGTTCCCAACGATACCACGACGAAATCGGCTTCGTCGCGACGTCCTTCTTTGTGGACGATACGTCCGTATTCTTAGAGCGACTCACTATTCAGGATTCCTTTAAAGTAGGTAAAATTCAACGTTGTTTATCAAATAACTGTTTCAATTCTAAAAAGTTTCGCGCAGCAGTTGCGCGGCCGTTTCAGGAGCTATTGGATTAATATCGACCCCGCAACCAATCTCGTACCCCGCTTTTTTTACGATACTTGGCAAAATCAACCAACGAGGTCGCGCCAGTCCGACGCCTTCCAGAAGGTCTGAAGTCAAACGCGCGGGAACGTTCTTCATAACGACGTTATAATCCAGGGGGCTGGGATCGTCGGGATAAAAGCGACGCTTGGCTTCTTCTAACGCCGTAATCGTTTTGCGCGCAAGGAGCGCCAACTCGTCGATTGCGTCTTCGCTATAATCCTCGAAGGGAACGTTAAAACGCGGACAAATTTCCGTTTGTACGGGAAATCTGCTCGCGTAAGGACAATAGACGACAAAACGTTCAGAAAAGTCGACGACGCGCGACCGCGCCTGAAGCTCCGCGTTGAGAACCGCGTCCCAAAAAGACGCCGTTTCGCCGCGCGTCTTTCGCGCGCGCTCGTATTGAATCAATCGTTCAATCTCGCGTCCGACGTCGGGAGGCAATTCAACGTTTCCGGTAAGTTGACAGTGAGAATGACGTTGCGACGCTCCAGCGCCAGAACCTACGTTTTTGAAGACAAAAGAGTAAGCGAAACAACCGCTGTCGCGCAACGCGCGAAGCCGGGATCGAAAGACGCGAAACGTCAACTTCGCCTCTAATTCGGTAAATTCGCTCCAACTTCTAACGTGGCGACGCGAATCGACGACGACTTCGTGACGACCGCGTCCGGAAATCGAATTAAACAACGCGTTCGACGTCGATTCGCTTGACGTTAATACTTTTTCGACGGCTTTAAAAGTTGGAACGTTCTCTCCCGTCGAATTCATTCGGAAGAACGGGTATTTGTTTTCAAAAACTCTTACAAACCAGTCGCTTTTATCAAATTCCTCGGCAGGCGTCGGAGAAACTATTTCAAAATCGTCGATCTCATATTCGCTTTTTTCACGCGCGACCAACCTAAGCGCCGCCTTCGCGACAGTTTCCGGAGTCTGCGACTCGGAACCTAAGCAAAAAGGACAACAAGGATCGCGTTGCGTTTCCGAATCAAGAAGCGTCGACTCGACGTCGTTTCTTCCGGTGTTCGAAGGTCGGGCTTCGCGTCCTTCGACGATCAACGTCCAAAGTCCCGTCGCCGGATCCAGACGATACTCGGAATCTAACGTTAACGCTTTTGCGTTGTTATCGAACGTGTTTATTGTTTTTTTCAAAATGAAACAAATACCTAAAGCAAAACGTCGTATAAAAATAAACCGATTCTATTGAAACAAGATCGTCCAATAGAATCGGTTGTTTCACAAGGCGTCTAAGCTAGCGCCCAAACGCCGGTAGTCGTCGAATCATTCGTCGCGAGAGATCGTGTGATAAACTTGACCGACGCCAGGAACCTGAATCTTGAAACGACCTTTTTCGTCGGGCATATTCCACGGCGTGCCGTCCCAATCGTAGGAACTCGGACGATAAGACTTTTCGGACTTGAGCTCTTCGTCCCAATTGAGTTTCTGACCAGTGTAGCAAGCCTCGCGCCCCATGATTCCCATCATGGTGGCGTTAGCCATATATTCGCCGTTGTTGATCGTGTCGATCTTGCCGCGAATCGATTTGTACAATTCGATGTGTTCAAGCGTGTACATGTCGGAACTGACCGGTTTTTGTTCCCATACGACCTTGCCGTCGAGATCGGTAATGCGACCGCGGCCAAGAATCGACGCGAAACCTTTGGTGCCGGCGAAGTACGCCTGGTTTTCGCCCCAGCAGCCGTTCTGTTGACGGCAGTAGGAGTAGAACGTCGTGCCGTTAGGATACTCGAAGACGGCGGCCATAGAATCGTAGATGTCGCCGTTGGCGGGCTGTTCGATGCGTTGCATACGACCGCCAAGACCGTAGCACGTGCTCGGAGGGACGTTGCCCATCGCCCAAAGACCTTTGTCGAGCGTATGAACGTGTTGTTCGATGTTGAAGTCGCCGGACAGCCACGAGTAATTGTACCAGTTGCGAACCTGGGCCATCATCTCGGTGTCGCCTTCCTGACGCGGGCGTTTCCAAAGTTGGCTGGTCAGATAGGTCAGGCGAGCGGAGGTAATATCGCCGATTTCGCCGTTGCAAACGCGTTCCATAACTTCTTTGACGTTGGTGTCATAACGCCAGCAAAGACCGGAAACGAGCGTCAATCCCTTTTCCTTGGCGATCTTCGTCGATTCGAAGACGGAACGAATGCCAAGAACGTCGGTCGCGACAGGTTTTTCGCAGAAGACGTGCTTGCCCTTTTCGACGGCGTAAGCGAGAGAACGATAACGGAAACCGGGGGCTTCGCATAAAAGAACGAGGTCGCAGCAGTCGACGACGTTTTTGTACGCGTCAAGACCGGCGAAAACGCGTCCTTCAACGTCGACGCGATCTTCAAACGCGGCCTTCAGACCGTCGGCGGCGCCTTGCGCGTTCGGCATGAACGCGTCGGCGAGAGCGTAGATTTTGCAGTTGTCGTCGGCGTTGAGCGTGTTGTTCGCAGCGCCGCGTCCGCGTCCGCCGCAACCGATCAAACCGACTTTGATTTCGTTGTCTTCGCCGGCGTGAACGCGCGGCATAGCCATGGACATAGCGACGCCGGCAAGCGCGCTACTCTTCAAAAAATTACGTCGAGAAACAGCCATTAGAATCTCCTAACTATCGTTGCAAACAGTTCTGCCAAACGACAAAAATCGAATCGACAGACAATGAAAAATTACCGATGTAAACGTCGCGCGAAACGCCCGCGCGACGTTCAATATCATGCTAAAAACTCAAACTCAATCGGCGCGAGAAACGGTATGATAAACTTGTCCGACGCCGGGGACTTGAATCTTCATTCTTCCCTGAGCGTCCGGAACATTCCATGGGATTCCGTTTTCGCTGTATTCGCTCGGAGCGTACGACTTGTCGGAGTTATACGCTTCGTCCCAGGTAATCTTTTTACCGGAATAGCAGGCCTCGCGCGACATAATTCCCATCATCGTCGCTTTCGCCATATAGTCGCCGTTGTTGATCGTGTCGACGTCGCCGCGAATCGATTTGTACAACTCGATATGTTCAAGGGTGTACATATCGGACGGAACCGGCTTTTGTTCGTATACGACATTGCCGTCGAGATCGGCGATATAACCGCGTCCCCAAAGCCCAACGTTCGCAAAGCCTTTTGTGCCTGCAAAATACGCCTGGTTTTCACTCCAGCACCCGTCTTGTTGACGGCAATAGGAGTAAAGCGTCGTGCCGTTGGGATATTCAAAAACGGAGGCCATCGAATCGTAAATATCGCCGTAAGCGGGTTGTTCGACGCGAGCCATGCGCGCGCCAAGGCCGTAACAAGTCGCCGGAGGAACGTCGCCCATCGCCCAAAGGCCTTTGTCTAACGTATGAACGTGTTGTTCGACGTTGAAGTCGCCGGAAAGCCACGTATAGTTGTACCAATTCCGCACTTGCGCCGTCATTTCCGTATCGCCTTCAAGACGCGGTCTTGTGCCGGCTCTTCCGCCCAGGTAATTCAAGCGCGCGGAGGTAACGTCGCCGATTTCGCCGCCGCAAACCCGTTCCATGATATCTTTAACGTTCAAATCGTAACGCCAACACAGACCGGAAACAAGCGTCAGCCCCTTTTCCTTGGCAATTTTAGACGATTCGACGACGGAACGCACCGTCGGAGCGTCGGAACCGACCGGCTTTTCGCAAAAAACGTGCTTGCCTTGTTCGACGGCGTAAGCGAGAGAACGGAAACGGAAGCCGGGGGATTCGCAAAGAAGAACGAGGTCGCAACAATCCACGACGCTCTTGTAAGCGTCAAGACCTCCGAAAATACGATCGCCAATATCGACGCGATCTTCAAATCCGTCTTTAAGACCTTCTGCGGCGGCTTGCGCAATCGGCATAAACGCGTCGGCGACCGCGTAAATCTTCGAATTAGGATCGGCGTTAAGGGTATTGTTCGCGGCGCCGCGACCACGACCGCCGCAACCAATCAAACCGACCTTAATCTCGTTGCGTTCGCCCGCGTGCACCGGGGCGAGAGCCAGACCGCAAAAGAGGGTGCCGCCAATGTTTTTCTTATTCAAAAAGACGCGTCGTGAAATATTAGCGTTCATTCGTTCATCGTTCTCCGTCGCGGTTATCCGCTCGTTTGGACTCAATGCAGTAGCGCGCGCCTCAAAACGCGACGCTAACGGGAACCGAGTTTAACGCAAACTCGAAAGCGTTTCGTCGATTGTATCTGTTCGCAGAAGCGTTTTCAAGACTCGAGCCCGTTTTTTTTAAAAAAATTTCCCAATATGCCAGAATAATTTAACGCGGCTCTTTTGTTTTAGGAAAGCGCCCCAATATTTCCGTCACGGAGTCTCTCAACGCTCTGTTTGCGCCTAAGCCTTCGCGCCCTTCTATGGTCGCGACGCCGCGCCAATCGCAAAACGCCCCGCCCGCTTCTTCAAGCACCGTCTTTAAAGGCGCCGCGTCCCATACTTCGAAATACGGATCGACCATAATTTCGGCGCGTCCCGTAGCGACGAGATAGTAGCCGTATGCGTCGCCCCAGGTTCGCGTCAAACGACATTTTCGCGTCAACTCGGCGTAGGCGCCCTCGCGCCCAACCTTATTGAAGTCGTTAGGATCGGTCGTCAAAAAGAGCGCGTCTTCCAATCGGTCGACGTTCGAAACGCGCGCGGGCCGCGTCTGCGTTCCGACGATTTCCCAGGCTCCCCGTCCCTTCGCCGCCCATACGCCGCGATCAAGCGCGGGAACCCATATGACTCCAACCGTCGGTTCGGCGTCTTTTCGGACTCCCACAAGATTGGAGTAAAAAGGAACGCCGTGAATAAACGATTTCGTGCCGTCGATCGGATCAAGAATCCATTGCCAACCGCTATTTCCTTCTTTATCGGGCAATTCTTCGCCAAGAATGGAGTCGTCGGGAAAAACCTCCGCTATCATACGCCGCGCTAATTCTTCCGCCCCGCGATCAGCCTGCGTTACGGGCGACCCGTCCTGTTTGCTTTCTACTTCAAGATCGGCGCGATCGAAATATTTGAGGGTTTCTTTTCCCATTTCGCGCGCCAATTGCAACGCAAATTCACTATGTTTTTCCATGAAACGTTCCTGTTTTATCGACGAACGCGCAAGCCGGAAAGAACGGATTCTTCCGTGCGAGAGCCAAAACTTCAGGCGTGAGTATACATTTTTTATCCTCGAAGTCAACGAAAGAATAACGCCGTCGTCGTTAGCCTTTACAATCGCGCGTAAACACGGTTTCCGATTTTCTGCCAAAAAACTCTTGTTTTTTCGCAGACGAACGTTTAAATTGTAAAGAAGAGACGAGAGTCAGGTTCCTTTGTCAAAGCGTTTTTCCGCGTCGGAGCCACGCGCAAAACGTTCGCTCACGCAGAGCGAACGTCGCTCTCGTTTTCGGGCCTGCGCTCATCGATTCCAACTTGGTCGGCGTCGATCCCTCGGCGCTTTGAACAAAAGCCTGCGCGGAATTTGGAGAACGAGGTCTCGCAAGGGCGCCGACCTTTTAAACTTCCAACTTTCGTTTTCCCGTACCAAATAGAAACAGATGCAAACGCCTCGTCCGCGTACAGATTCGCGCGAGGTTTCCCTACAACTTATTGACGGAGATTTATCAATGTCCAATAGCTTTTCCCGCCGTTCTTTCCTTGCCAATAGCGTCGCCGGCGCGGCGACGGCGACTTTCGCCGGAACGCTGTCCGCTTTGGCCGACGAACCTGCCAAGCCGCAAATCCAGGGTTTCGACGAAACAGACACCGACGTCGATCCCAACGCCGAGTGGCAGCCCTTTACCGACAAAAAACTGAAAATGGGAATCGTCGGTTTTGGATTGTGCCAATTCGGCGCTCAATTTGGTCTCCAGGATCACCCCAACGCTGAAATTGTCGCCGTCAGCGATTTGTTCCCGGATCGTTGCGACGGACTTGCCAAGGCGTGTCGTTGCGAAAAAACCTACCCGTCGCTCGAAGAAATGATCAAAGACGACTCGATCGAAGCGATTTTTATCGCCACCGACGCTCCAAGCCACTGCAAACACGCGTGCATGATTCTCGAATCGGGCAAGCACGTCGCGTCGGCGGTTCCCGCCGTCTTCGGTAGTCTGGAAGACGCCGATCGACTCTACGAAACCGTTAAGAAAACCGGTCTTCAATACGGAATGTTTGAAACGTCCTGCTTCCACGACGACGTCTACGCCGCGCGTAAGATCTACAAGGCGGGCGGGTTCGGACAAATGATCTACACCGAAGGCGAATACTATCACTACGGGGCCGGGAATCTCGACGGTTACAAAGGCTGGCGCATCGGTCTGCCTCCGCAATGGTATCCGACTCACTCAAACGCGTACTACACGTGCGTTACAGGCAACACTTTTACCCGCGTCTCCTGCATTGGGCACAAGAGTAAGCTGCCGGAATATCAGTCGAACGGCCACAACAATCCATTCGGCACGGAAACCGCGCTCTTCAACACGAGCGAAGGCGGCGCGTCGCGTATGATCGTCAGCTGGGACACCGCCGGTTGGGGCGGCGAAACCGGTCGTATGAAAGGCGAAGTCGGCGCGTTCAACGGCGCGTATCAGGCCCTTGACGATATTACGGCGAAAATCGTCGAGAAACTTGGCGATTTGCGCAAGCCCAAGCTGCCTGCCGGAGTCGACGCCGGCGGACACGGCGGTTCGCACGGCTATCTTGGAAGCAACTTTATCGAATCGGTCCTCAAAGGCAAAGCGCCGATCGTCAATGTCGCCGTCGCTCTTAATACGACCGTTCCGGGTATTGTCGCTCACGCCTCCGCGCTCAAAGACGGCGAATCGATGGCGATTCCGCAATACACGCTGTAATCGCAAGTTCGCTTAAACACGATAAAAACGAAAACCGAACGACAGATCGAACAAACTTGTCGTTCGGTTTTTTATGTTTGCGTCCAAAAAGAACTTTCGACAAACGCAGACGCGACTACTTCAGGTCCGGTTCCATTTGAAAAAACGTCTCAAAAGGAGGAGAAGACGCGTCGATAAAAACGGCGTCTTCCCAACGATCAGAGCCAAGTCTTTCAGGCGCGATCGGTTCGGGCGACACGACAAAAACCTGTTTGTCTTTTAAATTGAAGGACTTCGCCGCTTGAATCGTTTCGCAAAGACGGTCTTCTTTCGGCGACGTCGCCAACGCCAGTCTTGTAAACGCCCGACGAGTCGATCCTCCGCCGACGACGGAATCCCAGTCGTTGGGAGCGTCGTTCGACGTCGCAATCACCCCACGTTTCTTGCTTCCTGAAACAATTTCCGGCACGTCGGCATTGAGGGCAAGGTAGAGTTGGGAATCGCCATGTTCCGTATACCGCCTGACTAACGTCGCCGTAAAAGAAACAGCCTTTTCAATATTCATCCAACGTTCTGACGCCGACTCTTTCTCAGTCATCGGCGGCAAATAAAGATCTAAAATCACCAAAATAGACCGCGTCTGACGTTTCGTAAAATCCCGCGCCTGAAGTCGATTGCGTTTAGCGGTCGCGCGCCAGGCGATCGTTCGTCTTGAATCGCCCTGGCGCCAATCTCGAATCGCGACCGTTTCGTCGGGAACGCGAGACGTTAAACTTGTCGACACGCTCGTCTCTTGCGAAGCTTTTCCTTCGACGTAACTCGTCCATGCGCTTGTCAAACGACCGATTCCGGGAAAGACGACTATTTCGTCGGCGGCGTCAAAACGCTCGGAACTTCGATAAAACCCGCATGGGAAACGCGACGATATCGTCATCGCTTTCAATCGTCGGACGCCGCGACGCGCAAAGACGCCAATATAATACTCCTTGCGCTTCTCATGTTTATGAATAGAAGGAAAATAGACGACGGGTTTAAGCGTCTCTACGCCCGCGTGAAGCGCGGCGTCCGTTCGACTCGCCTGTTTTGCCGTAATTCTCTTGTTTTTCTTTTTGGGGATCTTTTTCTTTTTTGAACGTTTGTCGGACGCGTTTGAAGAATTTGCGCCGTCCAATTCTGAAACGTCGGGCGCGTTCTTCTTCAAGTCGCGCGGAGCGTCGTACTCCGGTTCTTCCTGCAGCCAGGAATCCTCGACGACTATCGCCCACGACGCGGAACGACGTTTACTCGCGTCAAGTTCAATTTCGACATAGAAAGGCTCGCCCGCGTAAGCGGCGTCGGGAAGTTTGCGAGAAACGCGTAAATTCCGTAATATTCGCTTGCCCCAGAAATAATCGATCGCTAAAAAGCCGATAAAGAACGCGCTTAACGCCATCAAAAGATTGATTCCACGAGCCGCGGCGTTGAAAACCAAAAGAGACGCCACAATAAGAATCAGAAGTCCGTCTTGAACGAGCAACGTGCGTCGACGTTTTGGTTCAATTTGACGAGGCTCCGCAATCGCAGAAGCGGCTTTTTTTCGAAATAGGCGTTTCATCGCGGAACGGAAGCTAAAATAATTCCCAAGGCTTTAGCCAACTTATCGGCGGCTTCTAAAGACTGTTCTTTCAACTTATAAACGTCTAACGCCGAGCTGGGACGTTTAGAAACGGCGCCCCACAACGCGCCAAGAGAACGAGCGACGCTTTGACCGCCGGCGCCGACGGCGCGAGCCGCTTCTTTACTCCCCGCCTGGACGCGCGGATCGTATATGACGCGAAGCGAAAGAAACGGCGTTCCAGAGTCTCCGCATACTTCCGCGACGGCCCAGGCGCATTGATCGAGCGCGGAAGCGCCAAATTCTTCCGCCAGTTGTTTTTTTTCGACTTTCTTAACGACGTCTCGTTCGACGCTAATCAGCGCGCCGGTGGCAAAACGTTGTAAAAACTCATAAGTCAAGGAATTAGGAGTTTTTGGTTTTGGTTTGGAATCCGCAGGATCTGACGCGCGCTCTTGAGAATCGATGGCGTCGGAACCCGCGTCTTTTGTTTCGCAATCTACGTCGGAGGAAAGCGTTTCGACTTCCTCGTTCTCTTTCTCTTGCGGAGCGCTCAACATAGGGCGCGACAAATCAAAGACAGAACCGTCTTCTTTGAGCAAACGATTGGGGACAAAAAGCGCGCCTGCGGAAAGAGAAGGAACAAGAGCCTTGGCGAATCCAACGGAAACTACACGGGCGGGTCGAAAAGCCTGAAGAAGAGCCTCCGTTCCGCTTTTAACGCGTTCAAATCCCGTCCCCGTCTCAACGACGGCGACGCGACGTCCTTTCCAAACGCCCGTATAGTACTTGTACGAAGCTCCTTTGGTTACTTTGGGAGTTCCCATTTTGTCAAGGACGCCTACAAGCTCAGACTTTGTCGCCCCAACGACTCCAAGGTCGACTCCTCCGGAACTAATTCGATCGCCGGACGGACGTTGCGAGCGAAACGCGTCTTTGAACAACACCCCGTCGTAATCCCCGAGATCTCCCGATTCGAAGCGTCGCTTAACCTCGTCGACAACCGTCTTTTCAGCGTGCGTAACGGTTTGCGTAGTAAGCCAATTGAGCAGGTAACGCGCAAGATATGGAGATGGAGACACGTCAAACAACTCCAACTAAACGAAGAAATCAGGAACAGAATCGGCAATTTCCAACACTATTTCGTCGACGGTTCTTCCCTCCGTGTCGATTGTCGTCGACGCGATCTCTCGATATATCGGCTCGCGAACGGCTAAAACGCGAGCAATCTCGTCGACGGGAGATTTTCCGCCCGTCAGCGAAGGTCTGCGAGCCTGAGTCGTCTGATCGCCAAGCATGCGACGAGCGATCGTATCGACCGACGCCGTCAGCCAAACGACGACTCCGTGTTCTTTCATTAACCGGCGCGACGATTCGCGCAGCGGCGTCCCCCCTCCAGTCGCCACGACCAGAGGTTGAGGAAGAGCCAAAACGTCGACAAGCGCGCGTTCTTCAAGATCGCGAAAATACGTCTCTCCACGACGAGCAAAAATATCGGCGATTGAAGATTGAGCGGTTTCCTCAATCCACACGTCAAGATCGACCCAGTCGAATCCCCAGCGCTCGGCCAACGCCGCCGCGACGGTCGACTTGCCCGTCGCGCGATAGCCGATCAAAATGATCTTCGTCTTTTGAACGTCTTCTCTCATGGGGAAACGGTTCTACTCCGTAGAAACACGCAAACGCGAAGAATCGGACGCGTTCGCTTATCTCGCGGCGCGCGAACTGGGAAACGCCGCGCGCCGTCGTCCTGCGCGAGGTCTTTAATTGTCGTCCTTTTTGACAAAATCGCCAAACGCCGACAAAATTGTGCGCGTAATCTTGCCGGGCTTGCCGTCGCCAATTTCACGCCCGTCGACGCAAACGACCGGAATAAGTTCCGCGGCGCTTCCCGTTAAGAAGCACTCGTCGGCGGTGTAGACGTCGTGACGCGTAAAGGCGGTCTCAGACGCTTCCAATCCAAGTTCTTTACAAATCTCAAGCACGACGTTGCGCGTAACGCCTTCGAGAATACAGGCGTCGATTGGAGGCGTGCGAAGCTTTCCGTTTTTGACGATGAAAATGTTGTCCCCGGTGCATTCGCAAACGTCGCCCTTATGGTTAAGCATCAACGCTTCTTCGCATCCGGCGTAATACGCTTCGATTTTCGCCATGATGTTGTTAAGATAGTTGAGCGATTTTACGCGGGGATTGATCGAATCGGAAGGATTGCGAATCGTACTCGCGGTAACGATCTTGATGCCCTTTTCGTAGAAGTCGGCGGAGTACAAGGACAGGGCTTGGGCGATGACGATGACTTGCGGATCTTTGCAAAGGTTTGCGTCAAGTCCCAAAGTCCCTTCGCCGCGGGTAACGATCAAACGAATATACGCGTCGGAAAAATTGTTCGCCTGACAGGTCTTATAGATGGCGTCAAGCATTTCTTCTTTGCTGATCGGAATCTTGATATCCAGCGTTTTCGCAGAATCCCAAAGACGATCCATGTGTTTCTTCGCTCGGAAAACTTTTCCGTTATAGAGGCGAATACCTTCGAAGATCCCGTCGCCGTATAAAAAGCCGTGATCAAAGACGCTAACCTTCGCGTCTTCTCGATCGACTAATTGACCGTTCATGTAAATTTTAATGGACATTCTAGCAAACCTTTCAATTGGGTCGACCAAACGCGGTCCGCAGGAAAAGCGGGCTTATTCAATCGTAATATACAGCCAGTCGAAAAGCGGGAATAAGTCGAAAAGCCCCGCAAACCGACGCATCCTTATTTTACCCGGCAAACTGTGAGTTAGCAAGTTTTTTTTAAAAAAAACGCGGATTTTAGTCAGCCAAAGCGTCTTCGTATCCACAAAAAATGCCGACGACCCCAAGAGCCCTCGGCATAACGACGCGTCCGTAAACTTGACGTCTTTTACTCGGGAACAACCCAACCGTCGACAATTCTAACCGCTCGGTCGGCGTCTTTCGCCTGACTCATATCATGCGTTACCATAACGATCGTCAGGTTCTTCTCCTGATTTAGTTCGCGCAAGAGTTCCAACACGCCGATCGACGCTTTCGAGTCAAGATTCCCGGTTGGTTCGTCCGCCAGTAAAACGCGGGGATTGGTAATAAGCGCGCGAGCGATCGAAGCGCGTTGCATCTCGCCGCCGGAAAGTTCGTTGGGACGATGGCGCAATCGATGAGAGAGACCGACGAGATCAAGAAGCTCTTTGGCGCGCGCGACGTATTCCGAGCGATTGCGATAATACCCTAAAATCGATTCGCGAATCATCAGCGGCGCCAACACGTTTTCCAGCGTCGTCATCTCGGGAATGAGGTGATAAAACTGGAAAATCATGCCGATAAAACGGTTCCGCAAAACGTCGCGCTGGGCGCTGGGAAGATTGTCGATCCGTTGTCCGTCAAAATGGATCGTTCCGGAATCGGGAACGTCCAGCGTGCCCATAAGGTGAAGCAGCGTGCTCTTTCCCGACCCGCTTTGTCCGACAACGGCTAATAATTCGCCCTTGCGCACCGTCAAATTAACGCCTTGAAGCACTGGAATAAGCTTCTTGCCTTTAACGTATCCTTTTCGAAGTTCCGAAACGACGACCAAATCGGAAACGTCCGATTTTTTGTCGAAGTCAAACGACTCCGGCGTCTCTTGCTTCTTTGACAAAACGGCGGGAGGAATTATCGGATCGTCAACTTGACGTTCCTCCGACGAGGAATCGAAGAAAACTCGGGATTTTGACGTCGTCTTTGGCGCGCTTGATTCAAGTTCCGCTTCGATTAAATCGACCGACGCGTCGGACGACCCGGTTGAAACGACGTTCGAATTTAGCTCGTCCCGAAGATCGCGTAACGTCGAACTCAACGCGCTCATCGGTTCTTTGGGGGCGTTCGACGACACAAGTCGTTTCAAAACTTTGGCGCGATCGTCTGCGGTAGCTCGAGACCCCTGCTCCGTCGAACTTGCCGGCGTCGGCGACGCGGAAGGACGTCGACGAAGCGTCGCAAGAATTTGCGCGTCGCTGTTTCTCGTCTCGTCGGAATCTCTACCCATCGAATTTTCCTTCTTCATTTACTAGCGCGCTTATCGATATGAAGGCGATCTCGCCTTAAAAACTGACTATAAACGATTGTCTAAACGCCTGACGTTAAACGCGCAACGCGTCGACTGGCTTTAGTCTCGCGGCGCGCAACGCGGGACATACGCTCGACGCGACGGCGATAAACAACGACCCGACGACAATCCAAACAACGGTCGCAGGTTCGACAATCGCGGGCACCTGGTGAAACATATAGATTGTCGGATCGAAAACTTCATGCCCCATGACTCGGGAAAGAAAGTCGGCGACCTTTTGAATATTGGCGACAAACCAAAAACCCAGCGACGTTCCCAGTCCGGCGCCAATGACGCCAAGGGTTAGCCCGTAGAAAAGGAATATTTGCATAATTCCGGAGCCGCTTGCCCCTAACGATTTTAAAATGCCGACGTCGCGGGTTTTTTCGACGACGATCATAAAGAAAATCGCTAAAATTCCAAACCCAGCCACAGCGATCGTTAAGAAAAGCAACACGTTAAGAATCGACAATTCCGTCGCCACGGCGGCGAGCGTCGTCGCCTGTTGATCTTTCCACGTCTCAATATCGTACAGCTGTTCGGGAAACTCTTCGCTGTCTCTGAGTCGGTCGCGAAGCTCTTCGATTTTAACGCCAGGTTTCGCCTTGATAAGAATTTGCGTCGCCATCCTCGTGCCGTCGTCGGCGATCATGCGTCGCAATTCCTGCAATTTGTCAATTGGAACAAAGACAAAAGAATCGTCGTACTCCGCCATGCGACATTCGTAGAGATCGACGATCGTAAAACGATCGTAAACAATCGACGGCATTGAATTCTCGGCGGTTCCGACTGCCAGAAAAGACAGCGTTATGTCGTCGCCGGGCGCGCGTGAAAGGGATTCGCGCATCTCCTCTTTGCCCGTCTCCGGATTCAAATGCTTACGACGCATGCCGGAGACAAGTCCTACGCCGATAATGACGCCGGTTTCCTGAGTCGTGGCGGGGTCTTTTTCCGTTTCAAACTGGGCGAGCCCGTCAAAAGGCGTGCCGACTAATTTAACGGGGTTCGCGCCGACGCCTGTCGGATCGTCGTTTTGAGCAACCTCGTCTGACGAATCGGACGCTTCGTTCCGATTTTCGTCCAAAACAGAAAGAACGTCTGAATTTTCCAAAGCGCCAGGGGAGTCGGAAGCGACGTCGTTTTCCTCTCCCTCGTCGGCAACCGGAACGCTGGGCATATTGGCCAGCGCGGCGGCGTATGGGTCCTCGTCTTCGTCGCCGTCGGAAGAATCGACGGCGTTAGACGAAGAGTAATCGACGACGTCGTCGGCAGTTGGAGCGGAACTTGGCTTCTGCGACTTCTCGAATATTTCGCGCTGACGCATCTGTTCCTGCCAGCGATAACGAGCGTATTCCGCGTCGGCGCGGCGCTTCTTCCACCCTCCGTCGGCAAGACGAGGACGAACCGTGCCGTCGGTTCCAAACACAGGATTCTGGACGTCGTATCCGTCCTCGTAAAGATTAAAAGAAAGGCGCTTGCGATTCTCGGGATGTTGGAGATACTGAGCGATAGACGTTACTTTTTCATTTGTTTCCGCGTCGATTCCAACGATTTGAACTTGACGGGTGATCACCTCGCCGCCGCCAAAATCGTAGCTTAAAAGACCGGGAGTCGCTACTGTCGGAGTCGTCGCCTCAATAAGATCGCCGGCTATTTTTTCAACGTCTCGAAGTCGGGAAGCGACGTCGTCGAAACCGCGCAAACTGGAACGCGAACTAATCGTAACGTCGGACAACGCTCCGTGAATTCGATTCTCCATTTCGCGACTGAAACCGAGCATTACCGCGTTGACGACGATCATCGTCGCAACGCCAAGCGTAACGCTCACGACGCTTACCCACGCAATACGCCGCGTCAACAAGTAGCGCCAGATCAACAGTAACTTATACATTAACGCTTCCCTGCGATCTTAAGAAAACAACACGGCGCGGTTGCGTATAACCGCGCGCATAGACTAGCGTTTGTCCAAACGCGCCGCCGACGTCGTTACAAAAAGGAACGTCGGCGACGCCGTCAACGCGTCATTCTGAAAACACTTCCGGCTTCAATAACGGGAACAAAATGACTTCGCGGATGCTCGTCGTATTCGTGAGCATCATCACCAAACGGTCGATTCCAATCCCCAAACCGCCGGTAGGAGGCATCGCGTATCGAAGCGCTCTGATGAAATCGTGATCCATCTTCGCCATCGAATCTTCTTCTTTTTGTCCTTCGAGCTGGCTGCGGAAGAGCTTTTCCTGGAGATCGGGATCGTTCAACTCCGTATATGCGTTCGCCAGTTCGCAACCGCGGACGAAAAGCTCAAATCGTTCGGCAATAGCGGGATTGGATCGCTTACGCTTCGTCAACGGACAGATGCTCGCGGGATAGTCGATAATAAAGACGGGCCCCGTCAGCGAATCTTCCACTTTTTCCTCGAAGATATCGTTGCGAACGACGTCAATGTGCTTCTTGTCGACGTCTTCAATTCCAATCGATTTCGCATAGGCGACGACGGCCGCGTCGTCGTGAGGATCGATTCCCGTCGCTTCGGCAAGCGCGTCGAAGTACGGCTTACGTTGAAACGGAGGGGTAAAGTCGATTTCCTGACCGCCCCACGGGAGAACGTAGCCTTGTCCTGTGGCTTGTATCGCGTTGCAGATGATTTTTTCCGTAATATCCATCATCGAGTTGTAGTCGCCGTACGCCTGATACAGCTCCATCAACGTGAATTCAGGATTATGCGTTTGATCGATTCCCTCGTTACGATAGACGCGTCCAATTTCGAAGACGCGTTCCATCCCGCCGACCAGGAGACGTTTCAAGTGCAATTCAAGCGCAATGCGCATATATAAAGAAATGTCAAGCGCGTTGTGGTGCGTTACGAACGGACGCGCGGCGGCGCCTCCGGCGACGGAATGAAGCGTGGGGCCTTCAACCTCGACAAATCCCTCGCCGGCGAGCGTCTTACGAATAGACGCGACAATCTTGGTACGATTGAGCATGCGCGTCATCGCCTCGTCGTTGTGGGCGAGGTCGACGTAACGAAGACGCGAACGAAGTTCAGGATCGTTCAATCCTTTGAATTTGTCGGGCGGCGTTTCAAGCGATTTGCTTAAAAAGGTCAATTGCGACGCGAAGATTGTCAGTTCGCCCGTCTGGGTTTTCTTGAATTCGCCGTCGACTCCAATCAAGTCGCCAAGATCGAAACAAAGCGCAAGTTCCCACGCCGCGTCGCCAACCTGGTTTTTGCCGATGAAAATCTGAATCTCGCCGGTCCAGTCTTTAAGAGTGAGGAAGATTAATTTTCCCTGTTTGCGTTGCAAAACAATACGCCCCGCGACGCGAACCTGCGGTCCTTCGTACGGTATTTCGGTCCGCTCCGGCGCCCCTTCCCACTTAGGAGGCAATTTGATCGGTTCGCCGGCGACGATTTCGTTTTCGCGAGCGCATACGTCCCCTATCAAGAGGCGATCGTCAAAACGACTGCCCCAGGGATCAAATCCCAATTCCTCAATTTTACGTAATTTCTCACGTCGCGCCGCCTCTAAAACGACTCCCGTGCCGCCTGTCTCAGTCTTCGCCATAATCTCTAGTCTGCAATAAAAAATGGGGGACAAAAAGGAATCAAACCTGCGTTGTTCCTCGGAAAAATTCGTCTGATTATACACTCCCCCAAACAATTTGGGAATATGCGAACCGACATATTTTTAACGCGGATCCCCGCCGACATCGTACGGATTTTGACGGCGCGCGTCAAGAGCGGTCGACCAGACGCGTCGGGCCTTGATTCCCTGAAAACGCGGAATATAATGAGGATAGTGAAAAAGGGCGAATTACCTGCTAAGTCCCAGACTTACACGGGCGCTAGAAAGGCTGTCGATATGACCGAAAATAATCCCCTGTCTTTGGAGCCGTCGCCTGGCGACGAGAACGCTTCGACCAATGAATACGAGCAGTCGGAGCCTTTCAACGTTCCTCAGACGGAAGAGCAGATCCGCGAACTTATTACCCAGATGTTCAACGAACATAACGATCGCCTGCTTCGTATGATCGAAATTCGGCTACAGCCGGAACTCCGCGCGCGCGTCGAAGCGAGCGACGTTCTTCAGGAAGCGTTTGTCGAAGCGTTTCGTCAATTAAGCACTGGCGTTTCCGCTCCAAAAGTATCGTCGTTAGTCTGGTTGCGTCTTATCGTCGATCAACAGCTCGTCGCGCTCTATCGGCGCTATTGTCAGACGAAGAAACGATGCGTCGCGAAAGAACGGTCCCTGACCCCGCAGCGTTCGCAAATGGATCCGACCTCGACGTCGATCTTTTTGGCGAGTCAACACTCCTCTCCTTCAGTCGCGGCAAGTCGTCGCGAGTTAGAAGAAAAATTGTCAAAGTGTCTCGAAAAACTTGATCCGAAAGATCGGGAAATTATCTCGCTCCGCAATTTTGAACAACTAACCAATCGCGAAACGGCGGAAGAACTTGGAATCGCGCCAAACGTGGCGAGCGTTTTGCATCTTCGTGCAATAAAAAGGTTTAAGGCTATACTCAAAGAAGAGGGACTTGATCAGTACCTTGATTAGCAAAGCGCTGTCGTTGAGAACGTCAATTGTTTTCTTTGCGAATTCTTCTTTTTTGCATACTCTACATTATTGGCGACGATTAAGACGCTCGGATCAGGTTTGGACGATGACGCGCGTTAGGTTTCGTCGCCCCCCGGCTTATGTCGTCGGTAAAAAGACGCGTCCCTAAAAAACGGGATCACGCTGCAAACGCAGAGCGTCGGCCGAGCCTATAAAACTTCGAAAACAACAAACAAAAGGCGCATATGATGACAGACGAATCTTCGGCAAGCGATTTCTCCAATCAAGAGACGCAAGTTCGCTCTTTTGTCCCCGTCGCTGCCTCTCAGAAGTCCGATTTAGACCTGGCGTCGATTCTGGATCGTTTTACTGAAGAAATCCGCCAGGGCAAAAAGCCGTCCGTCGAGGAATACGCGGAACGTTATTCCGAGTTTTCCGACGATATCCGCGACCTTTTCCCGACGTTGCTTATTCTTGAAAAGGGAGGAGAACGAGAAGCGCTCCATCAATACACGACCGCAGTCGGGTCCAAAGGAGTCTTGCCTCCAAAACGGGAAGAGCTTAAAAATTACGAGATTCACAAAGAACTTGGAAGAGGGGGCATGGGGATCGTCTACGAAGCGTACGACAAAACGCTCGAGAGACTCGTCGCGCTGAAAGTGATGAAAATATTTCCCGGCGAAGAAGAACAGTCTATTAAGCGATTCCAACGCGAAGCCAGAATGGCGGCGAAACTTCACCATACGAATATCGTGCCCGTCTACGATTACGAAGTCTTCGACAATCAATTCTTCTACGCGATGCAGTTGATTGAAGGCGTTAGTTTAGAGCAATTCCTGCGCGCGAAAGAAAAGGAAGCCTCGCAAACGCTGGAAGTCGGTTCTGAAAAATCAAGATTGTCGAAGTATCTGAAAAAACGGCGCAATAAAACGGCTCAGGAAAACGATCTGCAACAAAAACAAAAACGTCAGGATATCAGCGACGCGCGGGCGAGCGTCGATCGTTATTTTCAACGCCTGCGACAAAACGAACAGGCTCCGCTCGACGTTTCAAACGCCAATGAAGCCCCCGAGAACGCTGAAGCAAACGCGCCTTCCCTCAAAACGTCCCCAACGTCAAATTTCGCAGATTCCGACTCGGGCTCGGACGTCTCGACGGAACCGACTTCTCGCAATAAACTCGACGAGACGCCCGCCCCTGAACAACCGGAAGCTAACGGGGAAAATTCGAAAAAGAAAAACAAGCGTCAAAAACGCGTTAAAAAACCGATCGACGCCTCGCTTGGCGACGGTCTTCCCTCTTCGGATAAAGGTCTTTTGTCCGTTCAAATCGCAAGTTCCAACTATTACCAGCAAGTATGCGACGTCGGTATCCAGGCGGCTAACGCGCTTGAATACGCGCATCGTCACAACGTTCTTCACAGGGACGTCAAACCGTCTAATCTGATTGTCGACGACGACGGCGTCGTTTGGATCACCGACTTTGGACTAGCCAAGCCCATCGGAGACGCCTCTCTCACACGAGAAGGCCAAATTGTCGGAACTTTGCGCTATTTGGCCCCCGAGTCGGTTGTCGACAACGACTTTTCGCCAAGTTCGGACGTTTTTTCACTTGGACTTACGCTCTACGAATTACTGACGTTCACTCCCGCGTATGACAAAACGGGGCAAAGTCTGATCGAGCAGGTTTCCAAAGGCGTTATTGTGCGACCGAGAAAAATCAATCCGCACATCCCGCGAGACCTTGAAACGATTGTTTTGAAAACGCTGGAAACACAAAAAGACAAGCGATACGCTTCGGCCGGCGAACTTGCGGACGATTTACAACGATTCCTCGACGAACGCCCCATTCACGCCAGACGCGCGTTCCTGCTTGAAAGAGCCTGGCGATTGTGTAAAAGAAACAAAATCGTCGCCTCTCTCAGCGCCGCTCTTATTATGTCGGGAATCGCGACGATTGTCGCCCTCGCGTTCATGATTAGTAACGAAAAGAAACTTGTTCTGGAACGAGGAGAAAATTTCCAGGAAGCTCAGAACGCAATTGACAATATTTTCCAGATTATCACAAGCGATTTGGACTTGAGTTACAACCTCGTCTTTAGCCCGTCGGACGCCGATTATTCCATGGGAAAACTTACAATTACCGACAAAGACGTCGAAGCGCTTGAGATCCTTTTGAAATACAATCAGAAGCTGTTGGAACGAGAGAACGCCCAAGATCCGACGTCGTTGCGAAAATCGGCGTACAAGTACGCGCAAACGGGCCTGATTTATCAACGTTTGGGTCAGTCCAAAGACTCTAAAGCCTTTGAACGGGCGTTAGAATTGTACCAGATTTGCCTTGATAAGGAGCGTTCTCCCGAAGCCAAAGAAGAAGTTACGCTTGAAAAGGCGAGGGTTATCGCGACAATACTGATTAATACGCCTCTAAAATCGTTTGACGACGACGTTCTCGACAAAAGCAAAATCGCCCTGGAAGAATTGGACTCGATTATTGGCTCGACAAAGACGAACGCCGAGATCCAAAAACTCGCCGTCGAGCTCCAGTACATACGTGCGCTATCTCAACTCCGGCTCATTCGCCGTCCTAATCCGAATCTTGGATTCTTCGACGTTCAACAATACGACGTTCCCGACAATATCAGACAAGACATACAAAAAGATTTCGACTCCGTCCGGGAGCGACTTGCGCTTCTTAACATACCGGAGGAAGAGTGTCAACCGGAAGATTTCCAAATTATTACAAACGTCTATTCGTATTACGCGCTTTGGAACGCGTTGCAGAAAAACGTCGCTGAGGCTCGGAATTGGCTTGAAAAGAGTTCGTCTTTAGTCGAGGTTTTTAAAAGCAAATACCCGGAAAACGCAAAAGCGGTCTTCGCTGAGATTACCCTTTGTTACATAAAATTAATCGTCGACTGGGAAACGATTGAAAATCAGCGCGTTCCACAATTCCAGGTCGGTAATTCCGAGGCCGAAAAAGGGTACGACCAGGCCA
>JAEEGL015182431.1_pt1 | contig 24313 bp, 11 predicted proteins | sample 9134231 | NCBI WGS metagenome assembly JAEEGL01 (sample SAMN16246548, study PRJNA631951) | gut metagenome | biome: gut microbiome; feature: rumen; material: fiber-attached | host: Bos | place: Iran: Karaj | collected 2018-10
AATTAGTCTACACATTTGTCATAATCGTATAGCTTTCAGAGCTAAAGCCCATACGCTATACTCTTTATGACAAATGTGTAGCCATTTAGCACAATATAATTTTGGAGCCAATACCCGGTTTTCGGATAGCCTCTAAAAAGGGGGGTTAAAGACAAGGATGTTAATTATCGAAGGTGAGTCCCATTGCAATTAAAGAGTTATAAATCTGATTAACTGCGCTATCTGCAGTTCCATCAGCAGCTCTTGCAAATGTAATCTGTACTCTTGCTCCATCTTCGTTACCAATTATGAAGTAACACCAAGCTAGCATTGCATGAGCACCGGCATTAGTTACTCCTATAGGGTGAATGGCAGTAAATACAGTTGAAGTTTCTTTTAAGCCTAGACTTTCTAATAAAGAAGCTGCCTGCTGACAAGCGGTTTTGGTTCCTCTCTGCATTAAAGCTGCAGCCAAACCTATTTTTGCTTCATCGTTCAAGCCTGAAGCCTGAGTAAAAGCAGAATAACCAGATTCTGAGCCAGATGACTTCGTCAATGCCCAGCCTAGGCCATTATATGCACTGGCTTTCTGGGAATCAGATATACCAGAATTTAGTAGTGCTTCATTGAATTTGCTAATGGCACTGCTATAGGCACCGTATCGAAAATCTTCCCAGCCGCTAGCAATAAGAGAATCTACATCTGTTTCAACGATTCCACCGCCGCCTGAGCCACCGCTACCATGACCAGAACCGCCACCACCGCTTATTATATCTGATGGAACAGAATAACGACCAGTTCCGCTGCTAGAACCACAGCCTATGGATAGTGTCAGTGCTACCGCCATAATAGCACATACTATGATTAACTTCTTTTTCATTGGTCACTCTCCGATTCTAATCGTTGTTCTTCGTAGTCCCTCGGAGGGTAACCTCCGAAAAACTATTTCAGAACAGCAATTTTCAGCGTATATTTAGCCTTTTTGCCCCAATTAATAGGATCTCTTACTTCAATCTTAGCAATATAGGCACCATTTGCTACCCTCTTACCCTTTTTGTTTCGTAAATCCCAACGGGCTTCATAAACATTAGCCTTCGCACCTCTCATGTCTATATTACTTCCATCTGCGACAAGGTGACCGGCAACGTCATAGATTTTTACACTTATTTCATCGGCATTAATTTGATTTCCGCTAACCTTAAATCTAATTTTTGAATAATTTTTTGCAGGATTCGGGTAGCTTGATACATCTTCAATTACCAAAGATATAAGTGCAGTAAAGCGACCAGAAGAAATTGAGGCTCTATTACCAGCAAGGTCATAAAGATTAATGCCTAATTCGTGTTCGCCTGTATTCAGACTAGGCGGTGTAAACTTAGCTATTGTTCCATCCTTACTAAGCATTACATCGTATTCTTTTCCATCCAACACTGCTTTGATCTTATCTTTATCAAGGCCAGAAGCATATTCAGAAATGTTCCAAGTGAATACAGGTTTTGCTGTTTTGATGACCTTAGTTAAATCGTTGGTTATAGTAGCTCTAGGTGCCATAGTGTCTTTCATAACAGCAAACAGACTGCCGTCTTTTGTAGAGAATCTGGCTGTTCCACTAGCAAGAGTAGTCTTAACCAACTTCCAACTGTTATTGGTGTATTCATAAAGTCCAGCATTAGTTGCAGCTAATTGTTCATTTGAATACTTCATGCTAATGTTAACAGACTTATTAAGACGATTGCTTGGAACTACAAGCTTATAACCTTCGCTGAAAGGTTCCAGTTCCTGAACAGCCATATCATTCTGACTATTCATATCAATATTAGCACGTATTGAAGCTCTGACTTCAGTATTCATACCTTCTGCAACAGCAGGAATAATAGAAGCTCTAACAGTATCAGAAGCATTTTCAAGTTTTACAAGCTTTTCAGTAAGAAGCATAATGGTTGAATTAGACTTCAAACTGCCTTTTTCAAATACAACAGTAGCCACCTTATCTGCAGAAGTGATAGAAGCTCTACTTGATGCACTCACGTATGCAGTTGTAAAACTATAATTAGCTGTTCCAACATTATTAGAAAGGTCAGTTGCAGTAACCTTTATAGTAGCAACACCAGCATAGTTAGAATCAAGGTGATAGCCACCGGTAAAGATTCTGTTATTTCCTGTAGAAACCAACTGAATACTATTGGCTACTGTTCCTGTCTGACTGATTATAGCTGTTGGAAGTCCAGAAATGTCTTCATTTGCCTTAACTGCTATAATAATGTCTCTTTCATTAGTTGGAGTACTGAAAGCAGTGACAATCAGAACTGGCGGAGTTATGTCTCGGCCTTCAAAAGTAATATTAGTATCACTCTTGTTTCCAGACAAGTCTTTTACGTCTTTAACAGTCAGTGTATAGTTGGTTCCTTCTTCAATATCGTTTGAAGAAGTTATGGTTACAGACTTGTTATCTGCTCTCAAAACTATAGAAGTTATAGGAACATCTGTTGCACCAATTGCAAGTTTGTAATTAGCTACAGTTATAGCACTGCCTGCTTCTACCTGTTCATCGAATACAACATTGAACTGTTTCTGAGAAGACAAACCATCATAGGTTATAGCAACTATGCTTGGTCCCTTGGTATCAGCAGTGAACTTGGCTGTATTATTGCCTGCAGTAATAGAATCACCATCAATACTCTTAACCGTATCTGCCGGAACAGTTACAGTATATTCAATATTGTGCTGATTAACAGTTAAAGCGGGTGTAATAGATGCAAGCACTATAGTAGCATCGCCAGCATCAAGTTTTGCATTTGAAATCTGGAGGCCTGGAGGATTAATCGGGCTTATTGTATATGCAGCACCTATAGTTGAAGGATCAACTTTCTGGCTGAATACCATCTTTATAGAATCAAGACCAACTTGTTCAACTCCAGTTATTGAGAATACAGAGCGAATCAAAGTAACTTCTTTTGTTAACGTTCCTTCGTTTCCTGCAAGATCTGCAACTTTTATAGTATAAGTTCCATCAGGAATTGGTGCTCCAGTATCGTCATTGCCATCCCATACAGCATACAAATCGCTACCTGTCTTAACAGTGAATATTTCTCTCAAAACAGTATTGCCAGACATGATTTTTACAATACCAGTGCCGTCATCCAATGGGTCATCGGCTACAGTACTGTCTACAATCATAATCTTAATGTTGTTTAATCTGGCATTAAATCTATCAATACCAGGATCACCAACAGGAGTAAGATCTGCAGTAACTTTCTGGAGAGTAATATTAGTAATATTCGGAGCAGTTCTATCGATAACCAAACTAGCAACAGGTTTGCTTGAACCATTCAAAGCAACACCAATATTACCTGCTGTATCAACCAGATCAACTGCCCAGCTTCCTACCAATGCTTCTGTAGAACTTACAGAACCATTACCGTCAAATGCGATAGTATAACCTGAATTTCCGTAAGAACTCATAACATAAGTATTGATAATATCATGCTGAGCTGGATCAGGATTCTTTCTAGACAAACGCATTTTCATAGTTTGACCTAAATCGCCGGTAATGACATTTATTCTTGCAGAAGATTGAGCTGTTGGGCTGAAATAAGCCACATTATCAACAAATTTAAGATTCGGGAACTGCCATTCTATTACTTTTGGAGAAGAATTATCATAAACCAGTTGTCCTGATCTACTACCTTCGTTACCAGCAGAATCAAAGAACTTAATTAAATAAGTAATCTGATAATTGGAAGTAATCATAGTTCCGTCATCTCTTCTGCCGTCCCATTCTGCATACCATTCCATTGCAGAAGAAGCTTGAACAGCATCAAGTTTTCTTACTAATGTAGCGCCATCTACAGTATAAATTCTTATTTCGCCAGTATTTCCATCAGGAGGTTGAGCAAATGTTACAGTAATAGTAGCAACACCGAGACCTTCACCCATACCATTAGGATGAGCAACGGTATCTTCATAATAGTTAGAGCTTACAGATGGGCTGAAAGCTGTGTTAGTCTGATAATCATCGGCTGAATTTGCTGTAGTATACTGTAAAGTTTTTACAACAATACTATTAATAGTCGGACCTTTGGACTTAATATCAAGATAATCGCCTAAAGTTACATCTGCTAAAGCATTTCCAGCTTCATCGTAACCCCCGCTTATCATGAAATAAGCTTTACCCTGAGTGGTATTGCTGTCAAAGGCTGCAGCATTAATATATTCTGCTTCAGTAGGACTTGCCCATCTGCTGAAAGTGAAAGGCATTACTGTAGCACCTGCAGAAGTAACAAGTTTAAGAGCAGGCATTGCAGAAGTATTAGTGCTTTGGAACATATTTTCACTAAAGGTTACTACAACTTTCAGATTATTCTTAGCTGTTACACCAACAACGAAGTCTACAGGAGCCACATTGGCTACAGTAGATGTAGCAGTCACAACTGTTGGAGCGCAGTTATCGAATTCCATCGGATAGCTGGCAACCTGATTGAAGCCTGTTGGATATGCTGTTCCTTCCATCTTTTTAGACAAGTCATAAGAGAAGGAGGCGGTATCTTCATAGCTTAGAGTTGCTCTGAATATATCAGTAAAGCCTTCGACCTTAACATAAACAGGTTCCCTTTGGAAAGTTCCGGATTCAGATAAGCCAGAATTAGCAAATCTTACATAAGTTCTATTTACACCACCCTGATTATGTTCACCCCATTCAACAAAGGTTCCAGAATCTATTAAACTATCTCCGTTCTGAGTATATAACTTCAATGTCGGAGTTACGCTTCTAGATATTGGAACTCTGATATTGCTGGAAAGTGTAGCTGTTTCAAAGCTTACTTCATACATGAACGTATTTGCACTATGACCTTTAAATAAAGTTCTTCCTGAAAGTCCTTCAACAACTGGTGTTAAAGCGACAGAATAAATCTTTGGTTCAGCAAATTCGCTACCAGTAGGCATTACAGTTTCTATTAAGGCACCATTATTGTTAGAGTCTGCAAAAGGTTCGCTTAAGTTACCCCAAAGGTCTCTGAAAGCTCCGTTTTCACATCTCAAATAGAACTGGCTTGTTCCCCAAGTCAATATTGTATTTAAAGCAGTATCTGTTAGAGGAATACGAACAGTCGTAGAAGCAAAGTCATTCAAACTAGTATAGCTTGTTGCCCCTGAATTCCAGTTAACCATAGAAGGAACTGTTCCAGAAGTACCTAAGCAAATATTCTGACCAGTGCTGACTCTTTCATCAGAACAGATATATATTCTTGATAAGTCTGCAGGCATAGTTTTACTAACCTGTAAACTGGTTGCAGAATATGTATCATTGAACAATCTTACTCTGCGGTTGTTGAAATTGATAGTCAGCATTGGAGTAGTTCCACTTAAATCAAGTTTAACCCCTGTTGTTATAGTGAATGGGCTGACCAATGGAGTCAGGCTTGCAGCAATAGAATAACCAGGTAATATTGGATTGACTCTATTACCGTTTATATCTCTAATTAATGCTGGCGGATCATATTCTGAATCGTTAACCTGAAGTCTGATTTCTGATGCTCTGTTTCCGTAAGTTAATGCAATCCAGTCTTTTGCATCCTGAGAAAGCTTAATACCTACAGAATTAGAATCGCAGGTGGAAGAATTATAAGTATCACCAAGATCAAATGTATCACTTCCTGGTTGCATTCTATATCTAACATTCCAAAGTTCAGACTGAGAGGAATTGTTATACCAGATAGCCAGTTTACTGATTGATTCTTCTGTTAACGTGGATTTATCCATAGGCTTATCAAAAGTCAAATGCAAATAATCACCGTCAATGTTTGTAGAAGCCGCATTATAACGACCTCCAGTTAAATTTGGTCTTACACAATACTCAGGATCAGTAATTAAAATTTCCTGTGGATAGCCTCTTAATACAGGAATTATCCAATTATTAGCAATATCAACTCCTAAGCCTGTTGCCTTATAATCATAATCAGTTGTATCTGTAATCTGGCCTGGTTCTTCATCCATGCTTGCAATAGACAAGAACAGCTTTGAAGAATTCCAGTCAGCAATTTTACTCTTTGTTGTTTTTCCAAGTAATACGTTGACTGTTGTTTCACTAGAACCAGTAATAATAACTTTATCACAATCATCAGGATCTGCAGTAGTAGAAATAGAAGATAGTTTTACGGCTGTTCCCTGAGAAACATCTACATCTTTATGAAGACTTTGTATTCCTGAAACATTGGCTCTGCCAATCCTTATATTATCTAAATCGACTGTTTCAGGAATAACGTCTTCAGAAAACTGAATTCCTATCATACTTCCATTGTAATCCAAATTTTCTATACGTGGACGTTCAGTATCTAAATTAAGGGTGTTAACAGTATCTACAAAAGTATTCTTATTGCCAGCTCCATCAACAACACAAATTAGGAAACTGTAGCTTGCTAATTTTGCTTCTGATTCAGGAATAAAGTGATCATACCTGTCACCATAAGTAATCCCTGCAACAGTTTCAAATATAGTACAATTAGTTCCAGTAGAAGGCTTAAGCATATAAGTTGATGTAGCACCTAACTCTGAAAAATCAATGTATGCATAACCCTTTCCAGGCGTAGCATTAATACCTTCTAAAAGAGTTACTTTGACGTGAATGCTATCGGAAGCTAAGCCATTCCAAACATTTACACCATTCCAGCCATCACCATTTATATCAACTCTTTCAATAAAGGTTTCTGTATGTGAAGTACTGATCTGAGGAGGTTTATTATCCATTTTTATAGAAGGTGACGGAGTAATTAAACTAGATGAAGCAGTGTTGTCAGCATCATCAGTAGCGAAAATTTTTAACTTCACCACCTCTTCGTTGATAATACGCCATTCGTTTTCACCAACAGTTTCACCCATTTTTCTTGTGCCTGTAGCAACTTCAAAGTTACCAATCCAAATGTCTGTTCCAGTATTTCTTACTAATGGAACATAACCTAATATTTCACCATTATTGGGCATATAAAGAACTGCTGTTGCGGAAGCATAATCATCAAAGAATTTTATTTCAGTTTTAACTTCCATAAAATCTCCGATGTTAGCAGAGTAAGAAGCAGTATTATCGTTGTTTTCATCTCTGATAGTCATTTTAGTTGAAGAATTCACTATCAAAGGCATTTTGGTATCTACAGGAAATTCACCAATAACTGTTGTAGTATACATTGTTTCAGTAGTAGAATCCGGATGCAGAACTCTAATCATAAATTCTATACTGTCAGCATCAGTGCCTCGATTGAGTTTAACCGTCGGAGAAGCGACAAATTCGCCAGTATACAAATATGGATCACCTGTATCACCATCCCAAGTCAATTCAACCCAGCATCTCTTTTCGGGATTAGGAACATCACCACTATAATAAGCATTGCTATCAGAATCAGTAATACCACCTATATCTACAACAACCTTTGTTGGCGGAGTATTATTGTCTTCAAAAGCACCTCTCAGGTTACAACTAATTCTTACGGTATCACCCGGATTAAGAATTCCATTTGAATTCTTATCATCTATTATTGATACGGATGTCTGATTTACTTCAGGAATTTTAGAAATAAATCTAATAATTTCTGTTTCAGCAACAGTCATATTTCCAGAAGAATCTTTTGCAATTACAGCAAGTCTGCTCTTAGACAAGAGGCCTTCAGGAACAGTAAAAGTTGCAGAGTATTTATTGCTTCCAGGTGTAATTTCCATGACTGTTCCACCTGGAGGTGTCATATTATTAGTAGAATAAAGCGCAGTAAAATCAAGCAATGGCGACAAACCATCATTACCTGTAACATTTGCTTCAATCTTTATTACATCATTTTTATTTGCTTCGCCCAATCTGCCAGTATCATATGTAAATGTTACTGGAGCAACAATTATTTCAGGAGGCTTGTTATCCAACTTAACATTGGTCGGAGTTTCCATAATGGTCTGGTTACCATTTTCATCCGTTGCTGTCACAATCAAAGTAACAGTTTCATTATTTGTATTGCCTTTCTTTGGCTGAATTACCTCTTCTGCTTTATATCCGCTGATAGAAGTGACAACAGGAATAGCATAAGCGGTGTTATTATAACCAAACTTGGTCAAATCAACGGTAACACTTGCATTAGCAGAAAGATTTACTGTTAATGTTACAGCATCAGTAGCATAAGTTGGAGTAACAACAAACGATCCATCTAAATCTACTATTTCATTGCCGTTTGTATCTGTAGTCTGTGCAAAAGCTATACTATCAATTTCTACAGGACAGTTATCTACAAAAAATGTTTTTGGGGCATTCATTTCAACAAAATTGCCGGCATCATCTGTTATTTTACATCTGAATAAAACATCTTCGCCGTTTGTGTCGCCCTTTTCAACAGTATAAGTATAACTCCAGATATTATCTCCCATATCTTCCAGTTTTTGAGCAGAAGAACCACCCAATTTTTTCAGATTGACAGTTACTGAAGCATTATCAAAAGTAGATGGGTCTACTTCAACAGTAAATTTAATCTGGTCACCAACATTTACAACGCCAGATTTACCTTTCTTCTTTATATGGGTAACAGTGAAATCGTTACAGACTGGTCTACGGCAGTCAACAACAAATGGCGACGAAATACCGCTCATTTTATTTCCAGCCTTATCATAAACATTTGCTGTAAAGACATAGCTTGGATTTTCTATAGCAGCATCCTTACAGTCTACAACAAGATAATATCTGTTTAATGCAGTATCAAATCGTTCATAAGAAATAATACAATTACTTGAACTACCTATTATGGATAAATCCATGTAGCAGTAGCCATCATCAGCATCATCAACAGGAACAATAATTTCAATTCTATCACCAATATTTATTACACCAGACTTTGCTGTATCGGTAAGGAAATTAATTCCGATAGGGCCGACAACAGGCTTCTGATTGTCTATTTTAACCGGAATAGCTCTTGATACAGTATTTCCAGCATTATCTCTGGCTACAGCAGTAAAATTAAAATCATAATTAAGATTTCCAGCTGGAACATCTAATGAATATGTATACCAGCCACCGCCATAATTAAGTTCTGTATTTTCACTCTGCCCTTCAAAAACAGACAAATCCATGATCACTTTTTCACCATCGTGAATCTGTGATGCAGAGCTTGCCAACTGAACTCTAAAAGTCAATCTGTCGCCAGCTTTTACATACTTGTGTGTTGCTGAGAATGCTGGAGTAACAGTATAAGTAGCATTGAGTATCAAAGGTGGCTCAGTATCAACCAACAGATTGCCAGTAGTTGTATCTACGGTATTGCCAGCATTATCCTGTGCAAATACAACAAAACTCATAGACTGATCTATACCACCCATTTTTTCTGGATTTATAGATTCACTAACAATGTGGTCTAGTCTGTAAGTTCCACCAGAGAATATGCTTAATTCAGCTTTATTAGAACCGCCTATTTTACTGATATCAGCATAGACGATACCATTATCAGGATTTCCTACCGACGCAGAAATTGCAATCTGGTCTCCTAACTTAACCGGCTGACCAGGCGATGAAACATTCTGGAATTGAGCACCACTTATTGTCGGTGGTAAATTATCAACATAAATAACAGGCATAGTAACTTGCGTAATAATGTTTCCAGCAATATCTTTAGCTGTTACTGTAAAAGCTCTTGGAATATTATCTTCTGAAGTATACTGCCCTACATTATAATTCAAACAAAAACTTGTAGTTGCCACAGATGGTGCAGTAGAACCGTCAGAGAAAGGTATTATCTGGTTAGAAACGCCACCAATAGCAGACAAATCAACGAACAAAGTTACATCAGTCATTAAAGAAGACATATCACCAAAAATTTGGAGATTATCATTTATAATTGCAACATTGGATAAAATACCTTTTACTGGTTCTGTAATTCTTATTGATAAAGCCTTAAATTCAGGAGGAAGAGTATCTAATCTTATATAATTTGTAGACTTCTTTACTGAGTTTTCAGCATCGTCAGTAGCAACTATATCAAAGCAGGTTGAAATATTAGATATGTTTTCTTCTGTAACTGGGTGTGTATACTCATAAACAGCCATAGCTCCAATAGTATCACCTGAAACATGTTCCATAGTCACTGGACCGCCAGGGAAAAGCAAACTATTTGAAGCTAATACGATATCGTTATCCCATTTGCTGATAACGGCCTGTATTTTAATTGTATCTCCAACAGTTACATACTGTTTGTTTGAAGTTTGGTTAACTGCTGTAGCCGATTGTATAACCGGATTAATCGTATCGTAGTTTATTGCTGCTGAAGTCCAGGTAACAGAATTACCAGCTTCGTTCATAGCAGTTACTGGGAAACTCAAATTTGTTCCTTCTTTGTTTGCGGGCATAACGACACTGCAACTGAAAGTGTTAGCATTGGCCCCCATGTCAACATAACCAAGCCCCAATGCACTTAAATCTGCATACATTGTTTCGCCGTTATTAGAATTATTGAGTTTGAAAGTTATTGTTAAAGTATCATTTTTCCTAAAAGTTCCATCAGAAGAAGTACCGCGATTTGTTGATGGTCTGCCATTAGCAGAAGGACGTTTGCTGTTTAATACAAAACCAGTGGTAACTGACTGGGTGCTTCCAGAATTGTCATCAAATATGAACTGAATCTGACTGTTGACATTACCAGCACTTACTGTATATATGGCAGAATACAGACCGTTGCCGATATCAACTAAAGGAAGTTGTGTAAAACCTAACGAAGGCAATGAAGTAACATATATTGTAGCATTGTTTGTTGTAGATCTACAGGTTAATGTTATTGTATCACCAATACCTGCAATTCCGTCGCCATTCGCATCTGAAGTTAATGCTACTGCAGGATTTTTTATCGCACTGTGCCCAGGCGAGGCCGTTACAATAAAAAGAATTAGCAGAAAAATGCTAAAATAACCATAGAAAGACCTGTTTGTTACCTTATTGTTTGCCATATATATCTATTTCTCCTGTGAAACCTTTTGTGGTCTCAACTATTTTTACAAGACAAAATCGTGCACACTAAATATAAAGTGCACAGTTTAATTTACTATAACATTAAATTTTTCTAAAAAAAATACCCCGTGCACAATTTTTTATTTTTTTTTGTGCACGGGGTTATTTTTTTTATTAATTAAATAAACCTACCGCAGCTAAGGTTGTATAAATTTGATAAACAGTGCCTGTTGTAGAAGTATCATCTATTCGTGCCTGATTAATCTGAGCTTGAGCCAACAAAGGTTGATTTCTCCAATAATAAGCATATGCAAGCATTGCATGAGCTTCTGGTGAACTGACTCCTATACATGTGTGCTCAATTCCTAATACAAACAACGGATTAGCTAATTCCAACTCATCAGCCAGAAGTTGTATGGCTCTGTCAAAATTGGAATCACCTGTAGCTTGAATCAATGCCAGTGCATAGCCAAGAATAGATTCTTTGTATGCATTGGTATTCAATTCACCCATTTGGTATGATGACTTGAAATCGTCTAACCCTTCTATTGTATTATAGTATTTAGCCCTAGCCCAACCTCTGCCGTTGTAGGCAATCTGACGCTGTTCTGGTGTAGAAGAAGAATCATTGATAACATGATCAAAATAAGTCATGCTACCCCCATAATTTCCTTCTTTCATTATTTCCCAGCCACGTTTAAGCAAATCAGCCGGAGTTAATATTTCTGTTCCAGTAGCGGTTCCAGTCCCGGTGCCTGTGCCAGTATTCGTGCTAGTTCCAGTACCTGTGCCAGGAATTATAATTGGTCCTGTAGGGTTTTCGCCCGGCAAAGTCTGTCTTCCTTCTCCGCCGCCGCCTCCCCCGCAGCCGATCAACATGACAGCAGCAGCTAGTATTAAAGAAAATACCAGCTTATAAATATCTATCATGTTAAATCTTTTCATAGTTATCCTATAAAATAAATAATGATTTTGTTAGTTATCGGAATTTTTCTTAAATACTTTATACAAGAATTGACAAAAAAAACCTCAGCTTTCGCTGAGGTTTTTTTTTCAGTAACTCAAAATACTTTATCTCTGATTTTGGATAGTCTTATCAAGAGTTCTGATGTCGAGTTCTGAACCGAATACTGGTAATGAAGTCTTAAATGTTCTCTTGTTCTTTGCGTTACCGCCAAAGTGAACAGTACCCCAAGTCCATCCACCTTCATCATTTTCATTACCACCATTGTAATAGTCCCAATCTCTGGCATCGTCTTCAGAAACAATGGTTATAGGAATAGCCATTGGGAACTGAGTTGAATTACCTCTGAACAAAGTATGTAATGCTTTTGTTGATGAAGCTATTTCAAGTTTAGTCGAACCATCCACATTAGCAGCAGATATCCAACCGTTTTCAGTAGAAATAGTTTTTGGCACTTCATGCTGTGAACCATTTCGTCCGTCAGTATCAAATTGTTTCAATGATAGAGTAGCTGTAGCATTACCACAGTTATCACTTACATAAACATTAAACTGACATTCTACGTTGTCTTCAACAGCTTGTGGAGGTAACTTACTTCTTACCTGAGAGAAGAAAACGCTAGTGTCTTTTTCATCTAAAGAACTTTGAATCTTATCACCCAAAGGTATCATAGCTTTATACGGACCAGCTATATTATTGTATTTAACCAATCCATTACTATCATTAGATGCCCAGTTTGCACCTCTTAAGAAAGTGCTGTTAAGAGCTTGAGAGAAATAGTAATATTCGCCAGATACACGATATGAAGGAGCTTTTTTCAAATCTTCAGAATAATTTACACCGCTTGTTTCAGATGGGAAATAAGAAGTATGATTATCCTTGCCATTAGTTATAGAACCATAACCAACAGGTGGTATATCATCCTTAACATTAAGAACAACGTTAAGTTCTCTTTCACCAGTGTAGTTACCAGAAGAGTCGGTAAGACTTACGAAGAATTTGTAAGGTCTTATTTTATTTCCATTTCTATAACCCGGTGTATTATTAGCATAACCATCAGGTATTTGATTCTTCTTGGTAGCATTTGATGGACTGATTTCAATAGAATTTACAGGCAAGCTATAAACCATTCTAGCATCATAAACTGTTGTAGCCCCAACAGTTCTTTCTGTACTCATCGAAGTAAGAGTCAAAGATTGCTGATATTTAGTATCATGACCATTTCCACCACGGTAGTGAATGGCATATTTACTATTAGCTTCTGTAGAGAACATCGTACCATTTAAACCAAAGAGGCTGTCAGCTTTTCCTAATGTTACCCTACCATTCATTCTTGGGTTAGTAGAATTGGTTCTAGTAACAGTTTCAAAGCCTAGTCTTACGTCTCTAGCCTGTCTTGAGAACAAAGGCTTGTAATTCAAATGAGATGTCTTTTGTCCACTTCTCTTCTTATTTTCAATATCGTTTCTAATACCCGTAGTAGAATTTAACCCAAGACTATTAAATCTGCTCTTTAAATATTCATTATTTGAACAATAAGCCTGACAATAAGCATAACCATAATTATAGTTGATGTTTCTAATATGATTATCTATAGCCAAACCTTTTTGAGTTTCAACACCTTCCCACGGATTGTTATCAGTTACAGTGAAGTTGATATTGCTAGGATTAAGCATAAGATTTGGTCCAACACCGGCTTTTAATTCTCCGCCTGTTATACCAAACAGATTATTGGGTTTAGTTTCACTCCAGGCAATCCTAGGCTTTGTTGTATCTATGATACGAACTTTAGCTTCACCAGTAATCTTAAACCACCCAGGTATATCTGTTACTGGAAATGACGGTGCTCCATTTTGATAGCACCACATATCATAATGATACTGTCTTCTCATTGTAATCTGAATTCTTGCATCCATCGGATCTGTAGGAGGCAAATTACCTGCTGTAGTATAATAAACAGGTATATTCCTCTGCCACAAATTTGTTTCATCTTTTACTGTATACTCAAATTCGTAATCGCTACCTATAGAAGAACTCTTATCTTGGGCTTGTCTTAAAGGTAAAGCAATTTCTTTATAGCTACTGCCATTAGGAACCTTATAAATTAGTTTTGCAGAAACCAAAACCTTCTTATCGGCCCATCTAAGGTCACCAAGTTGATTCAAGAATTTAACATTAGATTTTTTATTTACATAGAAATTAGATGTAGGTGTTAGCATCTGATGTGCCAAATAGTTATAACTTGAATCAGACGGATTTGTGCTATTAACTTTTGAAACATCTTTGAACATATATGCCTGAGCAGTTTTATCAATACGCCAGTTATATTCTTCACCTGCAGCAATACCAAAAACTCTGTCGTCTGAAGGAACTTTACTCCAATAAGAGTCTGTATTCATGTAGGTAGAAGTAGCTACACCAGGTATAGTATCACATCTTGTGATTTCAAAAAGAACAGGGTCAGGAGGAGGCGGTGGTGGGTTTATTTGACCAATTGAAATCGGTTCAAGAGCTAGGTATTGTCCACCATTTGAATTTGAAACAATTGGACTATAATCAACATTTATTGGTTTACCATCCTGGTCAAAAGGACTAATCATAAACGCTCTATCATTTATTTGCTGGTTTCCAATCTTGCCAGAAAACTTAAATGTACTTTTAATCTGATTAAGTCTATCCGATGCCCATTGAGCTGTTATACCATTAACAGCAACAGGAATTGCATATTCATTAGTATGAAGGACAGAATTCAAATCATCTACTGTACTACCGAAAGCCAAAGCATCATAGTCATACCAGTTATATTTTACACGGCAAGTCATAATAAATTTACCTGCCACAGGAGAGTAAACAAAGTTATATGGATTACCGTCCTTGAAATTAACACTTTGAATTAATCTACATACACAGTTACCATATAAGTCCATAACCATCCAGGTTTTCCATTCATACTGAACACCTGTTGGATGAGTACCTTCTCTATACGGAGCAGGGTCTTGAATAGAAGTAATAAAACCGCCCATTCTGCCATCGTTATCCCAGTTTGGTTGAGTTGTTGGATCTTGAGCACCATCATCCAGCGGATAGTTTTCAACCATATAAAAATACAATTGGTCTAAATTTAAAGTTACATTTCCACGACTCAAGCCATCACTTTGGTTTGTATTTCTGCTAACTTTATCAGGTAGTGGAATCATATCTTTATAAGGACCAACTATATCTAGATAAGATTTTTTATTTCCAAGGCTTATAACCTTTGGAGGAGTAGGAACGTTAATAACAGCCAATTTAGCCAGACCTGGGTCATTATAATTAAGTTCAGAATAATGATTACAAGAACTTCTACCATATTGGTAATAATTTGACGGCCAAGTGCTCTTTGCTTGTGTGTAGGTATAACCTGCAACAGTAGCAGACCAGGAAGCCAATTCATTATTTAATCTAGAAAAATTACAACCTGATGGATAATTTTTAATTACATTCCAACCAGCATCTTTAATTTTACAAGAAACATTATATATTCTACTTGCAAAATCTTTACTACCAACTTCTTTGATTTCACCGGTAAGATAATTTCTTTCGAAAACTTTCTTGCCGTAATCCTGTTTGAAAATCATTAAGAAAGCCTGTTCACCCTTTTGATTATCATGAGTGGTAGGATGAAGGTGGATACAATCGCTTGGTTTGAAATGTTGGGCAGGATTATAGGAATTAACATTTTTGCTAGGATGACTCATAGCAAAATATAAACTACCGAAACCATCTGCCTTGATATCATCAAATTCAGAATTAGAAACAGCATCTATTTCTTTAAGAATAGAACTTAAGTCTAAAGCAAGGAATCTTTCTTTAGAAATAGGAGTACCTGATGTTTCTTTTCGTTCGAATTTGTAAATCTTTTTATTGGCTTTATCATAGGCATAAACAATACCACCCTGCTGATCCCACTGGTTAGAAACAGTAACTGCAGTAATGTTCATATTAGATGGAGCAGAACCAAAAGCCTGCTTATACCAATCTTTAATAACAGAAGTACCTAAACAGTAAACGAAATCAGTTGTAGTATTTCTAAGAGAAATACAAAGCCAGAATGTATCTGTATTATCACGAGCACCAATTAGTGGATTTCCAGAACCAGGATTATAACTAGCATTGTTTTTAGTAACCTTACCATCTGTTCCACCCTGAGTTCTAGAATAGAAATAAGTTCTAGATCCTTGATCCTTTAAAGGAGGCTGGAAAGCAATATCGTTTAACAAAGGTTTTGGAGATGAACTACCACTTCCAGATGCACCACCACAACCATCAAGACAACCAGCAAGGCAGTCTCTAGAGATTTGTTCCTCTTTAGTTTTTGCAACTATATTACCAGTATTTTTACTATAAGATGGGGTGTCAAGTTCTGCATTGCTTGGATTCCAAGTCCAAAGATAATAATTATGATTCTTTACTTGAACACGATCACCGTAAACATAATAGAAAGTGTAGTAACCGTTCCAATAAGGATCTGCCGTACCAGTTCTCCATGAAGAATACCAACTGTAGTTAGGGATCTGATACCATTGTCTACCAGAATATTCACCACACTGAGCAGCACCTCTCATAGCCGGAAGAGTATAACCAGACGGTTTAGAAACAGCTGTGCCAGGACCGGCAGAATTAAAACCGCTCCACCAACCACCGTAATCATTTTTTATTCTTCTTCCAGCAGGACCTGTTCTATAGATATCGCCTTTACCCCACTGTCTGTGGTCATAGTGAATCCAAGCATGGTACCCATAGTCAACATCGTTAGCAGGAACAGTATCAACTACCTGACGATAAATAGGTGCACTATCTTTTTGCCAAGACGCATCAACATTTTCGGTAAAAGTATAAATCTTTCGATTAAGATCGACATTGAAACCTAAAGTATTGTTAATACTTCCACCTGGAATAACTCTGTTATCCTTATAATATTTTGCAGGCTGAGCAGCAGGGTTATTTAACCTATATACCCCTCTTAAAGCCGTTGCACCTTCACCAATAAGCAAATAGCACTCACCATTTCTTAAATACTGTGAGTCTAACGCCCTGGCTTGTTGAGGACAGACTAAGGACAAGGCAACTATGCCCAATAGCCCCAAACAAAAACTCGACGTCTTCTTCATATGGCTAACTCCTGTTAACTATATAGTTTATTTTATCTACTAAGTACAAATATTTATATCTAATTAAGACAAGCATATTTTGTACCGTTTTTGCAGATTATATATTTATTAAAAATCCCCCTTTACCGACTACCTTACGGTAGTCAGCCCCCTCAGTCGGCTTTGCCGACAGCTCCCCCATAAATGTGGGAGCGTCTAGCTGACATCCCCCTTTAAGGAGGGTATATTTTGTAAAAATATTTTTACAATAAGTAAAATTATTTTTACGTTAATAGGTTACAGCAGCTTTGATTACTGCATTAGAAATATTGGGGTCAAGTTTATAAGCTTTAAACAGAGCTGATAGAACATCAGCTGTTAAATCTACTCCACCAATAAAAACATCATTTTCAAGCATTGAATTCTTGAATCTGCCAACTATCGGGTCACAATTCTTAAGCCAATTTTGAGTCAATGTAGAAACATTGCTATAATAACCAGCAACGGCAGCTTCGTCTTTTGCCAATTCAGCAGGAAAATTAGTGTTAAATATAGCACCCAAAGCCATTGCATCAGGAACATAACCGGAACTAGAATTATTAGAATCAGCTATCATAGCACGTTTATAGCTAGTATTTAAAACAATTGAAACACCTTTCTGATCTGCTACACGCTGAGTATAAGTTTTTATTTCGTTTAAAATGGCAACAAACCTTTTTTCTGTTTCATCAGGAGTAGTATAACCTTCAGAAAACCCAAATTGAGTGAGTCTTAGAACTTTTTCTTCTGCATCACTATACTGTGCATAAAGAGCAGTTAATTTGGCATTATGAGAAACCTCTGCATTACCTGATTCCATCTTATAGGTAACGCGATTCATACCAGCTTCGCCTGTAGCCAATTTGGAAATATTATCTATATATTTATCATAAAGAACTGAAATCTTTTTCTGATAATTTTTTTCTTCTTCAGTAATTTTAGCATTAATACTCTTCATTAAAGCATTAAGACGACGAACTTCTTCCTGATTAGAACCAGCTTCCATCTTTGCTTTCTGTTGAGCAACAGCATCACGGGAAACTTTAAAAGCCTGTTTTTCAGGGCTATAAGCAATCATTGAGGGATGAAGCAAAAACACAGTTCTTACATCTATTTTACCAATATAAACCCCACCTCTTTGAGCAAAAGCAGAATTAGTAAAAAATGCTATAAAACAACAAACAACCAAAAATACTCGACAATAATATTTCATGTATATAATCTTTCCTTTTATCTACCTGGAATCAGACTTCTTCTATCTAAATCAACAAGTCTTGTAACCACTTTATCAATATTTTTATTATATTGATCAGTATAATTAGCAACAGCTTCGATATAAAGAACTTCGTTATTCCATTTATTATTAGTTAAAATAGTCATACTGGCTAGTTCCAAATTTAAGGCTGTAGTATTAAAAGAAGAAACAGATTTGTTTTCTGCATTTTTCCCGGTGAATCTGAATTCTGATGCATCAGTTGTAAAATCTGTCAGATAAGAAGTTTTTTTATCTAGTCTCTTAGCCTCTAAACAAGCATAAAAATCAGCAGGATAAAGCTGAAATTTCAAAAGAGCAAGTTCTGTTATTCCATGAGCAAGGTATTCAAGTTTTATTCTTTCATCTATTTGAACAGTCTGTTTCTTAGAAGTAGAAGTCATTTTGCTGAAAGATAGCCCCATCATCAAAAGAACAGTAGCAAAAACCAAACAAAGAGCGACGGCACTACCCTTTTTTATATTAGTAGATTTTTTCATATCAATTCTCCCTTATATCAGCTTTTAAAGAAGAAAGAGTATAAAACTTTTCATTGTCTCTACCTTTATCTTTCCATTTAACAGTTACAGTAAATCTTTTTACTTTATCTTTTACGGTGTATTGAACATTATTAAAACCCCATTTATTTGGATTTCCCTTGTTTTCACCTTTTTTAGAAAAATCACAGGTTGGAACATTATACACAACGACATAAGGCTCAACTACCATAGAGGAAGTAAAGAGAACACCATCAATAGGCTTTTGACCAAAAGTCACCTTAATATCACCGCTAGATTTCTCCCCGCTAGTTACATTGCCAACAGCAAACGTATTAAAAGGCATCTGTAAAACTGCGTTTAACTTTTCCTGGCAGAGCATAACCGCACGCTGGGTAGATTCATCTTGTTCTGTTGCTTTTATAGAAGAAGACATAACACCCATTATTGGTAAAAAAGCTCCTGCCATTAAAACAACAGCTAGAAGAATTTCAACTAAAGTTACAGCACTTTTTGATTTAACAAGAATTCGTTTCAGCATTATTGAACAGCCTCCACACTTACAGAGCCATCAATTTTGAATTTATACCCCATTTCCAAAACAGTCTGCTCATGTTTAGGATTACGCATTTTAACCTTTATGTCAAAGACACTTGGTTTTATAGCTTTATGATTACCTCTAGCAGCAGCTTCTTCTACGCCCTGAGAAAAACCAATAGTGACAGAATTGACATCTCTCAATTTATAAACAGTAGGAACAGGCTGCAAACCAAAATCTGCCGGATTCCCAAGAAAATCGCCCTGAGGCAATCTCAAAGCATCAGCACAACCAAAAGTAAAAAAGTCTGTATTTGAATTATCATCAATTCTTTGCACACGCAAGCAAAGATCATATAGACCAGTAACCTTATCAGGAACAAGAGTTAAACTGTGCATAACAATAATTCCTAACTTTTTAGAGCCAATAACCTGACAAGGTTTACAAACGGCAAATTCAGCTAATTGCTTATTAGGCAAAGAAGATTTCTGACCTGGCAACACTTCAAACAAAGTGCCTGTTTTTGTTTTAAAAACTGTATAATTAGTTACAATTTGACCAGCAGCATCAGCACCTGGTTCAATCTTAACAATATTTGAAGCCTGTTCGACCCTTTCTTTTAAAATTTCAAAAAAACGTTCTGCTTCTTTTTGACGGTTAAATTTCCATGCACCAGAAACAAACATTCGACTACCCATTCTATAAATAGAAAAAAGAGCTCCAGAAAAGACCATAAAAATAGCCGAAGCAACTAAAACTTCTGCAACAGTAAAACCCTTTTTATTTTTTTTGTTTCTTATCATATAGATAACTCGACTTATAAGAATTAAAAATCATATTTTAAAGTCTTCTGTTCGACTTTTTTACCATTCTGTAATTGTTCTATTTTTATTATAACAGAATCCACAACATTATATACTGCAGGTTTTATTTTATATTTATTATATACTTTTTTCATAACAGATGACAATATACTCTTACCACCTGATAAAACCAACGGATAAGGTTTCATAGGCAAAAGATTCACTGTTTTAGGATATCTTGTAAGTTCCAACCAGTTGATTAAATCTCTTGATGGAGGCACTTCATCTATTGGACTATCAAGATTATTCATAGCCAAAAAAGAATAAAAGAGCATAAAATTTATTCCAGGAATACCTTGCCCATAAATTTCACTATTAACATAATTCTTTTCAAAAGTATAAGGAACAGGAACTGTAGTATTCAAAACCACAGAATATTTTTCTTCTTCGGCAACCTGATTAATTGCTTCAAAAATATCTTTTTCTATTTCTTCTATTATTGCCAAAGTTTCTTTAGGTGATGTTAAATCAAAATTAGCTGTCTGATGATTAATATCTAACATTTTATCGTTTAACTCTTTTTCTTTAGCTAAAGAAGCGTCTCTCAGCTGTTCAAGTTTTTTTAATTTTTCCTCATCAGCATTAACATAGTAATCAGAGAACGAACTACGTTCTTTATAAACATCATCTAATTCTTTTTGAATTTTATCTAGTTCGTCACTTCTGTCAGGAGCAGAAGCTCTAAGAGAGTCTATCTTGGCACTAAATTCTTCTTCCGTTAACCCAAATTCAACCTTATAAAAACCTATTCTGTTAAAATCAAACAAAGACATTTTGGGATGCAAACACAAAGCCATAGACAAATCTATAGTGGCAACTTCATTAACATTTATAGCCCATACAGATTGGGTCATGATAAGCATTAAAAATAAAAAGAATGTAAGCTTAAAAACTTTCATTTACTATCTCCAGAAGGTTTTTGAAAAAGAATTGTCTTGTCTACAGATGGGAAAATAAGACTGATAAAAGAAGCATGTTGAAGATAAAAGAAAAGAGTATCTTCATTAGGATTAAACCAGAAAAAATGAAAATCTTTACCTTCTAAATAAGGCTTTTTAGAAAAATATCTTGGAAGCTTATTAAGAATAACCTTATCTTTATCAAAAAGAGAAATAAAGATATCATTACACATATTATCAATAATAGGATAAAGCTTTGAATATCCAGGATCCCCGCCACTATCAATCAACTCTTTATTCTTTAATATTTTATTTTCAAGTTCCTGCTTTTTTTTAGACAAAGAAGAGATTCTGCTCCATATTGCTTCTTCGTCCTCATCTTCAGAAGAAATCACATTAAGAGAGTTATTTAACTCTTCAATTTTAATACGTTCAACTTCTTCAGTCATAGAAGCATTTTCAGCCTTTAATTCGGATACTTCTCTCAATTCATAGGGAGTATTCCTAAAATGCCCTGTCTTGGCATCATAATTCTTCATCATTGGATGATTCATTATTAAGCGTTCCAAATCAGCTTCACCAAAGGTCTGCCCCAATAAAGGCAGAGATGAAGCTAAAAAAGCAACAAGTAACATTTTTTTTACAATTCTATTCATTCTGGTAAATCCGGAAAATCAAAAGAATATGGGTCTACAACCAAATCTGGTCTGCGCATAAGATATTTTTTACTTAACAAAGTTTCTACCAAAGGATGATCTTCGTAAATAGCAACTCTGCTACCATTAACAGGGTAAGTTGAGAAAGACAGAATATTGCCAGGGATTGGCAAATGATAAAAAATCAAAGAAAACCAGCTCTGCATATTAAATTCTTGTGCCCAAGGATTATTTGGGTCTTGGAAAATGCATCTAATACGGCTATCTTGAGCTAACACAATTTGGCAACAATTATTTTTCGAATTAGCATCTAGAAAAACCGCAATTTTAAGATAATTCTTATCAGAGCCTACAATCAAAGGTTTATTTTCATCCTTAGCAAAAGCTTTTGCTAGTTTAATAACAGATTTATTGTCTGTAACAATCTTCCATTTAGCTTGAGAAGCCCAGCCATCAAAAAAAGTAATAATAAAATCAAGATAAGGAGACAAAACTCCAGGTTTAGTAACCCATAAAATTCTATCTGTAACGGCTTTTTTAAAATGACTCTGAATTACTGCTATTTCAGATAAAGGAATAAAAGGAGCGTTTATCGGAATTTTAAAGAAGAGCTTAAGTTGCCAGTCATGCAAAGCAAGACTGCAGGCAGGACAAAAAGTGATTCCACAAGTCAGCATAAGAATCACAATAAGATAAAGTTTAATTGTGCGGTTTCTGTACATAAGCAATATATTTATTATTAGCAAATTAAATGCCATTGTCAAATTTTTTAAATCATTAAAAACGATACATCAAAAAAAGTTAAATAAATTTAAGCAAATTAATTAGCAATTATGTAATAAAAAAATAATAAAAGGTCTTGTACTTTTTTAAAGAATAAATTACCATGTTAGGAAGGAACTAATATATTAGACGATTACGAATGGAGACAATACTCTCCTTATTGGCTTCATTCCAGGAGATGAGATGTTTTTTAGAACTGCAAACAATAGAAAAAGAATCAATATTATTCTTTTTTCTATGCTGTTTTATTTTTTAATAATTAACTCTGCTTTTGGGGCTTTATCAAATTATAGCGCATCAATAACTCGTCCCAGAGACCCAGTAGGAACAAATGATGTAATAAATGTGGGCATTTCCTACCAACTCACAATGGCAAACGTAAATGCTTCACAAATCACAATAAGAGCACCTGGTGTATGTAATCCTGTTACAATATCAGCAAGTTCAGACGGCGGTAATATGTTTTCAGCGACAGCTAATCTAACAGTCGCACCAGGAACTTTAAACAACTCAAACGTTACAATAACTTGTATCATAACCGAATCTGACGGAACTACAACCAACACACTTGCAGTACAAACGGTAGGTTCTGTTGGGGTAAACAATCAGGCTCCAACCAGAAACGGAATGATGACTTCAAACTATCCATCCGGCACAATCTTAAAAAATGGAACTAATGTTACATTAACACAAAAAGTTAATGATAATGACGTAACTGTTGTGAATGTCGATTTAAGCCCAATAGGATTAGGGATAAGATCAATGGAACCAATCACTCCTGGTTCCAAAACATACACCACTTCATTTACTGTGCCCAACAATTATGAATTAGTTATGCCATGTAATGTTACTATAATAGATACTGTTGGCAACACAACAACATATCAAGACAATAACACCCTAAACTTAACAATTGACAGCAGAGGGCCAACATTAAACGCAACAGTTTCTAACAACGCAGGGAATGTAGTAGCAATTCCTGGACACCAGCTTTCTTTTACCGCAACTATTGCAAATTATGACAGTGACACAGTTACAGTAACAAGCAATGAATTAACAAGCAATCATGCAACAGCTTTCGGAGGTTTATTCCCTATTAATTTAGTTGCAAATGGGAATCCAACACCTGGAAGCACAGCTACTTTTCAAGGGACACTGACCCTACCAACAGACCAAACCTGTTATTATGACAATACTCTAACATTCCAATTTACTGCACGAGATAAAGCCGGGAACACTACAGTAAGAGAAGCAACATACGGCAATATAGTAGACTTAGGGGAATTTGCCCATAGAAATTCAAAAGTCAAGGTTTTTACTGCGCAAAACGAAGAAAACCCTGTTGCCACAGCAACTTCAAAACTATATTTCTACTCTAACATAGTAACAACCGACCCTAGTATGACAACAGTTATTGTAGATATGTCACCTGTCGGCGGTTCCACCCTAGCCTTAGACTACGATGATACTTTAGATTTGTATATAGGAACTTACACAAATCCACTTACAACTATTCAAATGGATGGTGAATATGTAACATTTGAAGTCACCGCAACAGACCGTTACAGCAATACAAAGACCAAAACCACAACCCCACCAATTTTAATAGATAATGTAGGCCCAGTAATTCAAAGTTTTGACATTACAGGCGCGACAGGCATAGATGGCAGTATTCTGAATAAAGACAGAATAACCTTTACAGCTAATATTACAGGAGCGAATGCTACAGAAAACCCAGTAACGATAGATTTAACAAG
>JAEEGL013320916.1_pt1 | contig 24311 bp, 17 predicted proteins | sample 9134231 | NCBI WGS metagenome assembly JAEEGL01 (sample SAMN16246548, study PRJNA631951) | gut metagenome | biome: gut microbiome; feature: rumen; material: fiber-attached | host: Bos | place: Iran: Karaj | collected 2018-10
CAGTTTGCTGAAGGGCTCTTCCGTCGGTTTGCACCAGATGGTATTGCCACGCATTTCAATGCTCCAGTCGCAGAAGGGGATGATGACATTGTCGAATTCAAGGCCTTTCGACTTGTGGATGCTGATCAGGCGGATGCCGTTGATCTGATCACTCTGAATGGTCTTTTCGTGGATGGAGTCATCCCAGCAACGCAGGAAGGCATCAATGTCGCTGCCGGTGTCCTGTAGGAACTTGCTCATCTGGTCATAGAAGGCACAGACGTAGGCACTTTCGTTCTTTAGTCTTTCGAGGTGGAAGATGGAGAAAAGACGTTCGGTCAGGTCCATTAGGGGCAGGTTCAGCAGTCGTTGGTCGAGTGGAAGTTCGAGGTTGAGACTGCCATTGATGCGCTCGTAGGCCTTACTGAGGTTTGCCTTGCAAAGCGCATCCTCAGGATGAATCAATGCATGAAGTGCCTGGATGAGGGTGCATACTGCCAGGGAGGAATCCAAGCGAAAAGCCTCGTCACTTACGATATTTACCTCTGGGCATTGCTGCATAAAAGCATCGGCTATGAGCGGTATATGCCTGTTTGCTCGTACCAGAATGCAAATCTTGTTTTCGGCAATACCCTGGGAGCGGAGTTCATCAACGGTGTGGATGATTTGGGTCATCATCTGCTCCTCGTAGTCCTCTTTCGGAAGCAGGGTGATGCGCACCAGTCCTTCCTCGGGTTTTTCTTGAGGTATCTGCTGCACCACCTTGGCATAGGCATTACTCAACTGTGATGCCTCCTTCGGATTTATTTCCTGTTCGTGCTGATATTCAATCTGTTGGGCGGAAGTAAAGAAACGGTTGTTGAATTCTATGACACGGCGTGAGGAACGGTAATTGGTGTCGAGGTCTTCCACCTTGATCTGCTCTTGTTGGAACAGGTTTTCAATGCCATTGAGCAGTCGCCAGTCACCACTACGCCAACGATAAATACTTTGTTTCACATCGCCGACAATGAGATTAGTGCCATGGCTCATCGTTTCATTGAGCAGGATGCGGAAGTTCTCCCACTGTACGGTGCTGGTGTCCTGGAACTCATCAATCATAATATGCTCCAGTTGTGTGCCCATCTTCTCGAAGATGAAAGGGGAGTCAGAGCCGTCTATCAGGTTATGGAGGAATACCTGTGTGTCACTGAGCAAAAAGCGGTTAGCCTCTTTGTTCAGAGAAATCACCCGTTCCTCTATATTGCCTAAAAGACGGAGTTGGTTCAGATGCCGCAGCGTGACCTCGGCACTGACGAAACGCTTCCACTGACGTTCACGTTCGTTCTCCGTGTCTCGGAGTAGTGGGAGCAGGACTTCATCAGCAATTGCAATGACCAGTTGACGGTCGGCACTGTTTTTGGGTGCCCAGTTCATTGGCGTATCCAAATGCTTGGCTAATGTGGAGTTTTGGCAATTCTTATTACTCCAGTCGGTGCCTTTCAGTTTTTTAAAGTAACTGGCAATGCCGCGCTGCTTATTGGATAGGGAATCTGGCGTGAGTCCGTTTTCCGCCAATGTGTCGAAGAACGTCTCGGCATATTGCGTCATCCGGTCACGTGCATTCTTCTTTATATCCTGAATAGCGCTGGTGTAATCCTTGAAGAAATCAGGAGTCTTGAACCTTTCCTTCAGATTGTCGCTCTCGCGCTTATAATAGTCGCGGAAAATGGTACGTCCGAAATACTTGATCTGTCCGATGACGTTCCAACTTTTATCATCCTCAATGTTTTCCTTGATATAGTCGATAATCCAGAAAAGCAGGGTGCTTGTAGTGGACAGTTCGTCGATGAGTTCATCTACTGCCTGTTCTTCTACCTGTACGTCATTAAGACCAACAGTAAGATTAGCGGCAAGATCAAGCTCACGGGCGAGATTGCGGAGAACGCTTTGGAAAAAACTGTCGATAGTCTCTACACGGAAGTAGTTGTAATTATGGATTAAATTTTTCAACGCTTCACCAGCCCTTTGGGATGCAAGTTCCTCGGAGACGTTAAGTTCCTCTGTCACTTTCTTTATATAGTTTTTGGAATCTGGCAGTCGCTTCCAAATGCCATAGAGCTGGCTGAGAATGCGTTCCTTCATTTCCTCGGTGGCCTTATTGGTGAAGGTCACGGCAAGGATGTTGCGGTAAGCCTGAGGATTGAGGATTAGCAGTTTGATATATTCAGTAGCCAGTCGGAAGGTTTTTCCCGAACCTGCCGATGCTTTATATACAGTAAGAGTAGGTTGATTCTCCATATTGCAAAGATAGTGAAAAGAAAACAGTCTATGGCCGTTTTTATATGTATAAATTACCAGCGGTTGAACAATTCAAAACCAAACTGGAAACCGATTCCGTCGTATTTCCAATTGTGGGTGCCCAGGAATACACCCATGGAAAAAATGCGGTTAGTGAATCCATAACCATATTCTATATAGGGATTAACCTGAGTGGATTTCAGCACATTAACATAGATACGTTCTGATTCAATAAAACGCCCTACCAAGGGGAGACGATAGGTAATCAACATCGGACTCTCGTAAGTAATATTGCCTCGGATGTAATATTTGGATGAGTTATAGAGATGACCGTTGAGCACCTGGAAATCACCTGACCAGTCATCATTCCATCCACCGGGGATATTGTCTCTGTTGAAATTGGAGTAATCCAGGAAGTAGGCCGTATTCTCACGGTTGGTATAGAATCCTGTTCCCAAACGCATGGAAAGACATCGCAGCGGATTCAAATATTTCTTCCAGGAAGCATCCAACTCAATACGTTCATATTCCATGTCCGACTTAGCCACATTTTTGATTCCACGTTCATAACTGCCGGAAAAGATAATGCCATTCCAGCCCCATGGACGGAATTGCAGTTCTACGAAAGGTGCGAAGGAACGATAGTCGGTACTGCTTTCAGCTTGGCTGAAACTTGCATAATCTACAGGTGTTCTTCGATGGAAGTTGAAACCAAGGCCAGCGGAGAAATAGTCGCTTAAATTATGATGGGCAAATCCCCGAACGTGAAAGTCCTTGAAATAGTCGAGATTCAGTTTATCCCAATCGAGGGTTTTGATAGAGTCTTTATTAATCTCCTGGAGGCGTTCTCTAACTGAAGAGTTGGAAATGCGGTTACCGTTACCGACCATTAATTCTACGTAACCTTCGTGTCTTCTGTCGTAAGTCCAGCGGAAAGGCACATTGAAATAGAACTGGTCTTGCTTGAACGCATAACCGCCCTTAAACTGCATATAGATTTCCTGATTCTCATTTAAATTATAAACCAGTCGCAATTTGATTTTATAGGTGACACCTTTGTTGTTGTTATATCCAAAATACAATGGATTGAACAAGGGATCCAATCGGATGTAACTGTCGTTCTTCCCCAAATTTAATCGAGTGCGGTTGAGAAGATGATCAGCAAAGCTGTCCCAAAGAATCAATTTGGCGAGACTTGGTTTTTTCTCAACTTTTATGGTGTCTTCATGGGTACGCGCTATGCTGTCCAGGGAGTCTTTCGTATGATAGAGTTTTGCGATATGGGGAGGTAACGGTTCTGGCCGTAAAGACGCCATCATTGTTTTGTCTTGCCTTTCGCTGATGGAGTCGGGGAGAATGGTTGGGAGTGAATATTCCGAGTAATGGTCAGTTTCTATGAGGTTACCCATGAATTTGAAACGGGAATGGATATCACAACGCTTGGGAAACAAGGATTTCGGCCCGTCATCACCCATGATAGCACTCAATGAGAAGCGGATCATATCGAATTCTCCGAAGAAAGTTACGCTGAGCACACGTCCTGTCTCTGGATCAACAATGGCGCTGCCTCTTACCAGTTTCGTGTTGTAAACATAAGGGCGGAAAGATATTTCTGCATTCTGAGAGGAAAGTCGGGTCACTTCATATTTGTAATAACTGGAATTGAGCCTATGGAAAGGTGACAAGATTCCATTTTGAGTCATCAAAACCTCGTAGATGTCTGGTCTGAGGAAATTCTGTACGGTATTCATGACCGAATGAACGCCTGAAGCCGTTTCCACGTTCACCTGCAGAAGATATTTGTTATCAGAATTAGGCTTGAATTTATTCCATGTCTCACCGGCAAATTCGCGTTTTGAGTTCCTTATTATTCTGTACATCGACGGCACTGCCCAGAGGATGGGGTTTCGCCTGGCTTTATTGATGTAGAAACGATTGTAGAAACTTATTTCATCTGGAAACTTATTGAAGTCAATGGTTTTCCGGTAGTTGAAAACACGATTTATAAGCACGGAGTCCATTCGGGTTCGTGCATTAATGCCATGGATAGACAGTAAGGTTAGTAATATGTATAGAATGCTTCTCTGCATCGGATGCAAAGATACAAAAAAAATCCGTTTACGCATGGACGTAAACGGAATTTTTGATTGGGAATTTTTTTAGCCCAAATACTTCATTAGGATCTTTGCGTTACCGCTATCGCGAAGCTTTGCTATGCTCTTCTCGCGAATTTGGCGCACACGCTCACGGGTAAGTCCCAGTTGGTCGCCAATTTCCTCGAGTCCTTTCTCATGGCAGCCAATACCAAAGCACTCGCGGATAATTGTGATTTCACGATCCTTCAGAACTTTCGAAAGAACTGTGTTCAGTTCCTGAGCCATACTCTCGTGATCAACCTTACGGTCTGTACGAGAATCATCACCAGAAGGCATCACATCGAGCATACAGTTGTCCTCACCATCCTGGAAAGGAGCGTCGATACTCACATGGTGACCATCTGCAGCAAGACTCTGGCCAATTTTCTCTTCGTCAATATTGGTTGCTTCTGCCAGTTCACTTACTGAAGGATGACGCTGGTTCTCCTGTTCAAACTTATTGATTTCGTGGTTGATCTTATTGAGTGAACCCACCTGATTAAGTGGTAGACGTACGATACGACTCTGCTCAGCAATAGCTTGCAGAATGCTCTGACGAATCCACCATACAGCATAGGAGATGAATTTAAAACCACGTGTTTCGTCAAATTTCTGAGCGGCTTTGATTAAGCCAATGTTACCCTCGTCAATCAAGTCTGTCAGTGTTAGTCCCTGGTGTTGGTATTGCTTGGCTACAGAAACAACAAAACGGAGGTTGGCGGTCACGAGTTTATCCTTGGCTCTTTCGCCCTCGCGTCCACCTTTCTTTATTTTCTGTGCCAGCTCAATTTCCTCATCGATGGAAATCAGAGGGGCGCGACCTATCTCCACGAGATATTTGTCCAACGCCTCACTGGAACGGTTGGTAATACTTTTTTGAATCTTTAATTGTCTCATCTTGAAATCCTTAGAATCTTCTTAACTGCTTGATTTTCAAGCTAATATCATAATTTTAGTACTAAAAGCGATGCAAAATTACAAAAAATATCGATACGTTGTTCAAAACATACCGATATTTTTATTTAAATTATGTTAAGCCACTATTATTGCTTCATCAGAAAAGATTTGAAATCCAAGAATTCTTTGCTCAATGGGATGCTTTGTTTAGTGCCTTTCATGAAAGCTGCCAAGCGGTCGGGAATAGTAACTTCTCTGGAGATGATACTTTCCACTGTGTCTTTGAACTTGGCAGGATGAGCCGTTTCACAGAAAACTCCTATCTCGTCATCCTGTAGTTGATCCTTCAAGGCCTGATAACCACAGGCACCATGTGGATCAAGTGTGTAGCCGGTAGTTGCCTTACAAGCTTTCATGGTTTCCCGTATCTGGTCATCGGTATAAGTAGCTCCGCTGATATAGCTGATAATAGCCTTATGGTCGCCCTGATGAAGGTCGTAGATGCGGGCAAAATTAGAAGGATCTCCTACGTCCATGGCATTGGCGAGTGTCTGTTTCGATGGTTTTGGATTGTATTCGCCAGTCTGAAGATAGTTGTAGAATATATCATTGGCGTTGTTAGCAGCAATAAACCGCTTAACAGGCAACCCCATTTTACGTCCAAAGAGTGCTGAACATATATTGCCAAAGTTTCCAGAAGGAACACACATCACGAGGTTTGAGTTTTCTGGTGTTAAATGTAGGGCGTTAGTAAGCAATCCCTTTTCCTTCAATCTTGCATAGGCATTGAAATAATAGAAAGCCTGTGGGAGGAAACGAGCCACATTAATACTATTGGCAGAGGTGAGTTTCATGTGACGGTTCAGTTCTTCATCCATAAAGGCATTTTTCACCAGTGCCTGACAGTCGTCGAAAACGCCATCCACTTCAATGGCTGTAATATTTCTGCCAAGTGTAGTGAACTGGCATTCCTGTATTGGACTTACCTTTCCCTTGGGATAGAGAACATATACATGAATACCCTCAACACCGAGAAAGCCATTGGCTACAGCACTTCCCGTATCGCCACTGGTAGCCACAAGCACGTTGACTTCTTTCGTCTCACCTTCTTTCTTGATAAAATATTGTAGCAGACGAGCCATAAATCTGGCACCTACGTCCTTAAAGGCAAGAGTAGGGCCGTGGAAAAGTTCCAGGGCATAGATGTTGTCGGTGACTTTCTCTATCGGACAGTCAAATGAAAGAGTGTCATATACGATTTTTTTCAGGCTTTCGGCATCTACATCTTCACCGAAGAAAGCATCGGCGACGGTATAGGCAATTTCCTGAAAAGACATTTTATCGATGTTGTCGAAAAACTCTTGGGGGAGCTGCTTGATGTGCTCAGGCATATAGAGTCCGCGATCTTCTGCCAATCCTTTTACCACTGCTTTTTCAAGTGTAGCTATAGGAGCTTTTTTATTTGTGCTGTAATATTTCATTTTAAAGATTACTTTTATAGGTTTATTTTCATGAACTCTTCCATGAATTCATTGAGTTTCAGAATACCATATCCTCCTGAAGCACAACTCACTTCATCGTAGCTTTGCACGCTGTCAGGCTCAATCCCTTTATAATAGATGATGAAGGGGACAGGCTCATTGACATGAATGCGCATTTCAACGGGAGTAGGATGGTCGGGGAGAATAGCGATGCATACAGGTTCATTCCAAGTGTTTACCTCATTGTAAATGGGTTCAATCAGGCGATGGTCGAGATAGTTGATTGCACGGAGTTTTAGTTCCAGATCACCATCATGGCCGGCTTCGTCAGTCGCTTCCACGTGGACAAATACAAAATCTTGCCTCTTCAGGGCCTCAATGGCAGCCTGAGCCTTGCCTTCATAATTTGTATTCGCCAATCCAGTAGCACCTTCCACCTCTATGATATCGAGTCCGGCATAATGTCCTATGCCGCGAATGAGATCAACAGCGGAGATTACACTTCCCGTCTTCACCTGTGGATAAAGATTCATCAGTGTTTCCATGGAGGGACGATAGCCACCACTCCAAGGCCAGATCGAATTTGCCTGCCGTTCTCCTTTGGCAGCCTTGGCTTGATTATAAGGGTGCTTAGCCAACAGTTCCTGAGATTTCAGAATGAGGTCGTTGATAAGGTCGGCAGTCTCTTGCCCTGTCATGCGGTTGCCGTCTTTCTTGTTCTCCCATCCAGGCTCAGCAGAAACCAGCAGTTCTGCCCATTTTTCATTAGGATGATCGTGTGGCGGGTTGCAGACAATGTGCTTGTTGCCACCCTTGATTACCAGGAGGTGACGGTACTGAATGCCTGTAATAAACTTCACTCTGTCCGATCCCAGTTCCTTGTCCAGATATTTGATGAGCACGTCAGCATCTTGTGTTTCAAGATTACCGCCATTGTGCGTGATGATTTTCCCGTCTTCCAATGTAATGATATTGCAGCGGATGGCAAAGTCTTCATCAGTCATCTCATAGCCGATGGAAGCGGCTTCCAAAGGTCCGCGGCCTTCATAAACCTTATTCAGGTCGTAGCCCATAATTGCCGTGTTAGCCACTTCAGATCCTGGTGGGAAACCTTCAGGAACTGTAATGAGTCGTCCGGTTTTTCCTTTCGTTGCCAACATGTCCATATAGGGTTTGTCAGCATATTGAAGCAGCGTTTTCCCTCCAAGGCGTTCCACGGGGTGGTCGGCCATTCCGTCACCTAATATTATGATGTGTTTCATATTTAATAATATGACCAAAAACCATAATAAATATATGTATGAAAGTGTGATTCCAGTGATGCGATAATCCAAAAGGTAACCACATTCATCAGGAATGCATAGCCCCAATCTGCTTTTTTCGCAATGATGAGAATAACGGATGTTATTAACATAGCAGCACAAAAAAGACAGATAAAGAAGAATGTCGTTAATCCATCAATGGGTTTTCTAAATGGGAAATAATATGGAGTGATGATGATTAAGTCAATAACTACCAATATTAAAAAACGACATAGAATCTTCTTTAAGGACTTCATTCACACATCAAATGTTTGCAATGCTCATGATGTTTGCAAACACACCTGCGGCCGTCACGGCAGCACCTGCGCCATAGCCCTGAATCAGCATCGGGTATTCCTTGTAGCGCTCGGTGGTCAGCATCACGATATTGTTAGAGCCTTCCAGTCCGTAGAACGGATGTCCGTAGGGCACCTCCTTCAGCGCCACGTTCGTCTTTCCGTCTTCCATCGTGGCCACGAAACGCCAGCGCTTGTTCTCGGCCTCGAGCACCTTGCGGCGGGCCTCGAAGTCGGCATCCAGCTCAGGCAGCCTGGCCCAGAAGTCGTCGATGGAGCCCTCGAAGTAGCTGTCGGGCACGAACAGGTGCTTCTCCACATCTTCCTGTTCCACCTTGTATCCAGCCTCGCGCGTCAGGATGACCAGCTTGCGAATCACGTCGGTACCTGAAAGGTCTATGCGTGGGTCGGGTTCCGAGTAGCGCTGTTCCTTAGCGCGGCGCACGGTCTCCGAGAAGGGCACGTCGGCAGCAATCTCGTTGAAGATGAAGTTGAGCGTACCGCTCAGTATGGCCTCAATCTTCAGAATCTTGTCGCCTGAGTTGCACAGGTCGTTGATAGTGCCGATGATGGGCAGTCCGGCGCCCACGTTGGTTTCGTAGCGGAACCACACTCCGCGGTCGCGGGCTGTTTGCTTCAGCTTCATGTAGCTGTCGTAGTCGCTCGATGCGGCAATCTTGTTGGCAGCCACTACCGATATATTGTGCTCGAGCAGTGTCTGATAGAGCGCTGCAATCTGTCGGCTGGCGGTGCAGTCCACGAATACCGAGTTGAAGATATTCATCTTCACGATTTCGTCGCGCATCTTATCGGTGTTGGCAGGCTCTCCTGCACGCAGTATCTGCTCGTAGTTGTCGAGTTCGATGCCGTCGCGGTTGAGCACGAAGTTATACACGTCACTGATGCCCACCACGTTCAGCTTCAGTCGCTTGCTCTGCATCAGCACCTTCTGCTGGGTGCGTATCTGCTCGAGCAGCATGCCGCCCACGGTTCCGATGCCGCAGATGAAGAGGTTCAGCACCTTGTATTCCGACAGGAAGAACGAGTCGTGGATCACGTTGAGCGACTTGCGCAGGAAACGTCCGTCGACCACGAACGAGATGTTCGTCTCCGAAGCACCCTGGGCGCAGGCAATCACGCTGATACCGCTGCGTCCGAGCGTGCCGAACAGTTTTCCGGCAATACCCGGGGTGTGCTTCATGTTCTCGCCCACGATGGCGATGGTAGCCAGTCCACTCTCGGCCTGCATGGGGAACATGGCGCCCGTCTCGATTTCCTTCTCAAACTCCTGGTTCAGCACCTCAACGGCTGCTTCGGCATCCTCGTCGCGCACACCGATACTGGTGGAATTCTCCGATGAAGCCTGGCTCACCATGAACACCGAGATTCCGCGGTCAGCCAATGTCGTGAAGATTCGGCGATTCACTCCGATTACGCCCACCATGGATAGACCCGTCACCGTGATGAGTGTGGTTCCGGAAATGCTTGAGATTCCTTTGATGGGTTTGGAATCGCTTTCTATCTTTTCTTTAATGAGCGTGCCTGGGAAGTTGGGGTTAAATGTGTTTTTTACCTTAATAGGTATGTTCTTTACGCAAACTGGATAGATGGTGGGCGGATAGATAACCTTAGCACCGAAGTTGCACAACTCCATTGCTTCCACATACGAAAGTTCGTTAATGGTGTAAGCCGACTTGATAACTTTCGGATCAGCAGTCATGAATCCGTCTACGTCTGTCCAAATTTCCAGCATCTCAGCGTCGAGGGCAGCTGCAATAGTGGCTGCGGTAAGGTCAGAGCCTCCACGTCCGAGGTTGGTTGTTTCGTGTGTGTCGCGGTCACGGGCAATGAAGCCAGGCACCACATATATTGGGGGAACAGCCGTGCGGGGGTGTGAGAGTTCGGAGAACGATTCCTTTACCAGTCGGTTGGTCAATTCTGTATCGAGCACGTGCTTACCCTGCTTGTTTTCCGTACGAATGAAATCGCGGGCATTCATCCTGACTCCGTTCTTGATGACGGCAGCCACGATGTGCGAACTCAGTCGCTCGCCGTAACTGATGATGGCGTCCTGTGTCTTTTCGCTCAAATCATGAATGAGATAGACACCATAATAGATGCTCCTCAACTGTTCGAAGAGCTGGTCAACGTTGTTAAATAAATCTACGCGCTTTTTGGGGTCGGTGATGATGGTATCTATCATCTGGTGGTGCCGGTTTACCATCGCGTCGAATTCATCGCGATAGTGCTCGTCACCGTTTTTTGCCAATTGCGAAGTGGCAATCAGCTTGTCGGTGATGCCGTTCAGGGCGCTTACTACTACTACGACAGGTTGTTTCCGAGCCTCTGTCTCAACAATTCTCTTTAAGCTTTTAACGCTTTTCACGGAACCTACGGATGTTCCGCCAAATTTCAATACTTTCATTTCTGTTTATTTATAATTTGTGGACTCCCTCTGACAATGAGGGGCTATGTCCGATTTGATAAATGCAATGGTCGTTGCCAAAATTTGCGTGCAAAGGTACAAAAGATTCTAATTCTGCCAAAAGAATTTCAGAAAAAATGTCTTGTTATCCTAATAATTAGGTATAATATCAGCGCTTGATTTCAAGGAAACCCAAACGGTGGGTGATGCCTTTTTTATTGAGGGAACGCACCTCATAAGAGCCAGAAGGGATACGGCTTATATCTGCAGTTGAACCTCTGTAGGGTAGGGTGGCAACGGCTGTTCCCATAAGTGTTCTAATAATAATCATATCAGCATCGAGTGTCTTTCCTTTGGGTGGAAGTTGCATGTGAGTACCGTCGTTTTTGAGATAGGGAAGGGCAGGATTGGGCCTGACGTCATACGATTTTACGGGTGAAAAGCCATGGTCCTCTACTGCAGGAACAGGAGGCAATCCTCCCAGTCGTTCGGATAATAAGTCCTGATTGTTCCAAATCCTGAGATAGTCATAGATGCCCTGAACATTGTCGAGAAGGAATTTGGCGCGGAAGAAACATTGCCCAAGACCATATTGACGGCAAACGGCAAGTTGACGTTTTACTTCATCAATCTTCCAGTTACCTTCATGCGGATCAAGGAAATAGATGCCCAACCCTGCTGCCACATCCTTGCCAAATCTGTTTTCTGACCAGTTGAGGGCGAAGGGATAAAACTGATTACCCTTGAAATACATCATGGGATATAGTTGATCCATCAATCCTGAACGGAGCCATCCCTGCGCATCCTGACAGACACCTACATAGGCATTCCAGCCTCTGCTGCTATAACGCGAAAGGTCTTCGTATTTTCCTACAGGCGAACAACTTAGCTTGATATCCTTTCGAACTGATTTAACGGCTCTGTTAATCTTGCGGACAATGTTGGTAATGTATTCCCTGCCGGTACTTCTGCCCACTCTGATTCTCCATCCGTCGGGATATCGGATATAATCGAGATGAATACCGTCCACATTATATTTACGCACAATCTCCTCGCACAGATTTGCCACAACATCTCCTGTTTGTGAATTCTCAGGATCCAGGAAACCGTCTTGTCCGATTTTTTTTACGAGTTTCGGATACCTCTTGTGCATATTCTGACAACCGTTTCCATTCCATTTTCCAAGTGGCAGCGTGACAACCCATGCATGCAGTTCCATTCCGCGCTTGTGACATTCGTCAATAGCAAATCGGAGGGGATCGTAACCCGGATATTGCCCCGGCTTCCCCGTCATGCAGTAGTCCCAGGGTTCCAATGCGGAAGGATAGATGACTGTTCCGCGGATGCGTGTCTGCAGAAGAACCGTGTTGATGCGTATTTCCTTCAGACGGTCAAGCATTCTGACAAGTTCCTGCTTCTGCCGTTCAATGTTTGCAGGTGATGTGGCATAGGTTCGAGGCCAGTCAATTCCGCCGATAGTAGTAAGCCATACGGCACGTATTTCCTGGTCTAGTGGGGAGCTTGTCAGCTGTGCATGAGCCGTGAGAGCAGCAATCAGAATATATGTAAGGATGAGAAATCTCTTCATTTGTATAAAGTTTATAAAAAACTTTGCAAAGGTACGAATAATTCAGAAATATATTGTATCTTTGCATAACTTTTTAAATATAAAGGTACAAATGATAACGTTTACTATTAGTCTCGTGGCTTTGTTTATAGGTTACTTAATCTATGGAAAGTTCATCGAGCGTGTTTTCGGGCCAGATGACCGTGTGACCCCTGCAGTGGCAAAGGCCGATGGCGTTGACTTTATTGTCCTTCCCAGTTGGAAGGTTTTCATGATTCAGTTCTTGAACATTGCGGGTACAGGCCCCATCTTTGGTGCTATTATGGGTGCCAAGTTCGGTCCTGTAGCTTATCTGTGGATTGTCTTCGGCTGTATTTTCGCCGGTGCTGTCCATGATTATCTGGTGGGCATGTTGTCAATGCGTCATGGGGGTGCCAGCTGTCCGGAGCTTGTAGGACAATATCTTGGAACGGGTGCCCGAAAAGTGATGCTGGTCTTTTCTGTGTTCCTGTTGTTGATGGTAGGTACGGTGTTTGTCTATTCACCTGCCGGCATCTTGCAGGGCTATGGTGGCACGGCTATCCTTTGGGTGTGTATCATTTTTGCCTATTACGTACTGGCTACGATGTTGCCTATCGATAAGATTATCGGCCGCTTCTATCCCATTTTTGCCTTTGCTCTTTTGTTCATGGCATTGGGACTTATGGGCGTACTGTTTATCAAATGGCCTTCATTGCCAGAACTCTGGACAGACTTCCACAACATGGGCATGGCAGCAGATGAGAGTTTCACGGACCAGATCTTCCCCTGCCTGTTTATCACCATTGCCTGCGGAGCTCTGAGCGGATTCCACGCTACACAGTCGCCGCTGATGGCACGCTGCTTGAAATCTGAGCGCCTGGGACGTCCCGTGTTCTATGGCGCCATGATTACCGAAGGCGTTGTAGCTTTGGTGTGGGCAACCGTTTCGATGTACTTCTTCTATGGAGAGCCGGCACCGGGATATCAGCTTATAGAAGCAATTGGAAACAACGGCTTTGCCACGAACGAGCCCAATGTGGTGAACATTATGTGTAACCATTGGCTTGGCGTGGTAGGCGGCATTCTGGCGGTGCTTGGTGTGGTGGCAGCCCCCATCACCAGTGGAGATACTGCTTTCCGCTCTGCCCGCCTGATTATTGCTGAGTCCTTTGGCATTAGCCAGAAACCCATTACGAAGCGTCTGCTCATCAGTATTCCTCTGTTTGCAGCATCCATGGCTCTCCTGATTTGGCAGGTGGAGAATCCCAACGGCTTCCGTACCATCTGGCAATACTTCGGATGGAGCAATCAGGCATTGGCTACCTTCATGCTATGGACAGCCACTGTTTATCTGGTGCTGCGTAATAAACCTTATTTAATAACGCTCATACCATCGCTGTTTATGACTGCCGTCTGCGTCACCTTCCTCTGCATTTCAAAGATTGCTTTTGGATGGGACGAGACCTTGTCGTATTGCCTCGGCGGCAGCGCCACGGTGATAGCTGCTGTGTGGTTCTTCACATGGTACAATAAATACACCAAGAATCATATTAATCATTAAAATACAAATTCATTAAAAAACAAACCATCTGCGTATGAAGAAAATTGCAATGTTGTTGGTAGCTTTCGTGATGACACTTAGCGCCAACGCTCAGTTCGAACAAGGCAAGTATTATGTGGGAGCTTCTCTCACGAGTCTTGACATGAACTACAACGGGTTAAGTGAATTCAGCTTCGGAGTGAATGCCAAGGCTGGTTACTTCGTTGCTGACAATCTGCTGCTTTATGGAAAAGTGGGCTATCAGCACATTGGTTCTCCTAACACAAATATTTTTAACTTGGGTGCAGGCGGCCGTTATTACATTGTTCAGAATGGTATTTTCCTGGGTGCTAACGCACAGTTTAAGCATGCCAGCGGCTACAACGATCTGATGCCGGGTGTGGAAATAGGCTACGCTTTCTTCATCAACCGCACGGTTACCATTGAGCCTGCCATTTACTACGAGCAGTCGTTCAAGAATCATTCTGACTACAGTACGGTAGGTCTGCGCATTGGCATCGGCATCAATCTCTTTAATGATACTCCCGAGTATTTCAGATAAATCTTAAGAACTCACAAACTTAAGAACTCATAATCTTAAGAACTCACAAACTTAAGAACTCATAAACTTAAGAACTCACAAACTTAAAAAACTCTATCCATGCTAAGCGTTGACGAATTAGAAGACAGACTCATCGACTTGTCTTTTGCCGAAGATATAGGCGACGGTGACCATACCACGCTTTGCTGCATCCCTGAAGATGCCATGGGCAAAAGCCATCTGCTCATCAAGGAAGATGGCATCCTGGCAGGTGTGGAAGTGGCCAAGAAGGTGTTCCATCGTTTCGACCCTGAGATGAAAGTGGAAGTGCTGATGGAGGACGGAACCCGTGTGAAGAAAGGCGATATTGCCATGATTGTCACAGGTAAGGTTCGTTCTCTGCTTCAGACGGAGCGCCTGATGCTCAACATCATGCAGCGCATGAGTGGTATCGCCACGATGACCGACCGTTATGTGCAGCGGCTGAAGGGCACAAAGACCCATGTGCTCGATACCCGTAAGACCACTCCCGGCATGCGCATGCTTGAGAAACAGGCTGTGAAGATTGGTGGCGGTGTGAACCATCGTATCGGTCTTTTCGACATGATACTGCTGAAGGACAATCACGTGGATTTCGCCGGAGGCATCACCAATGCCATCGACCGCTGTCATAAGTATCTCGATGAGAAAGGCCTCAAACTGAAAATTGAGATTGAAGTGCGCTCCTTCGACGAACTCCAGCAGGTGCTTGATCATGGAGGCGTTGACCGCATTATGCTCGACAACTTCACCGTACCCGATACGAAGAAGGCTGTTGACATTATTGCCGGACGCTATGAGACGGAGTCTTCCGGAGGTATCACTTTCGATACCATCCGCGACTATGCCGAACAGGGAGTTGACTTTGTTTCCGTAGGTGCTTTGACCCATTCGGTGAAAGGTCTTGACATGAGTTTCAAGGCATGCTGAACATTCTTCTGTTAGCAGCCGCCTTACAATTTGTTTCGCCCGTCCACGATGACCACGTCACGTTGGCGGGCAACTTTGGTGAGCCTCGCCCGCACCATTTCCACGGAGGTATTGATATCCGTACGGACATGGCTGTGGGCAAGCCTCTTTTTGCCGTTGCCGATGGTTATGTGTCACGCATCACCGTCGGACTCTATGGCTATGGCAATGCCGTTTTTATCCAGCATCCCGATGGTCACAGTTCGGTTTATTGCCATCTGAAGAATTTCACGCCCGTCCTGCGGGCACGTATCTCCCGTTATCATCGGGAACATGGCGAGCCCGACCGCATTGACGAGTGGCGCAATCCTGCTCCCAATCCCGTTGACATTTATCTGCGTCCTCATGAAATGCCCGTCAGCCGCGGGCAATTGGTAGCCATCAGCGGCAATACGGGCAGCAGCGTGGCTCCCCATCTTCATCTGGAAATCCACGACACGAAGACATGGGCCATGCGCGACCCTCTCCGTTTCCTTGGGCATTATCTCGTCGACAAGACGCCTCCGATGGCCCATTCTTTTATGGCTTATCCGCAGGAAGGGGAGGGCATCTTCAACGGAAGTCCCCGTCAGCAGTATTTCGGTTTCTCCTCTCACGAGCTTCATCGTGAGTTCACCGCCTGGGGAAAAGTAGGTTTCGGAATTTGGGCAAACGACTATATGGAAGACACTTTCCATCATTACGGAATCCGTCATACGCGTCTCACTATCGATGGCGAAGTCGTTTTCGAAAGCGATGTCGACAGCATTCCGGCACAGATGAACCGTCAGGTGAATTCCTGGGGCGACTATCAGCATTGGCGCCATCAGAATGTATGGTACATGAAGTCGTTTGTGGAACCTGGCTGTCAGCTGCCTCTTTTCAAGACCAACGACAGCCGTGGCATCTACGATTTCAACCAGGAGAGAGATTATCAGGTGGTCTATGCGCTCACCGATGCCTATGGCAACCAGTCGCTCTATACCTTTACCGTCACAGGCAGGCGTCAGCAGATTCCCAGGGCTCCCGCAAAGGACACCCGTTGGGTGTTGCGGTGGAATCAGGTGAATAGTCTCCAACTGCCAGGTTTCCAGCTTACATTAGGGCGTCATCAGTTGCCTGTCGATACCGAAGTGCATCCTACGGTAAGTCTCCAGCCCAACCGTCTTTCACATGCCTATACCGTGGCGCAGCAGAGCATGCCCATCTTCCGTGATGCTGAGATCAGTATCCGTCTCAATCAGCAGGTGACCGACACATCCCGACTCTGTATTGCGGCAGGCGAACGTGAATATCCCGTCACTTTACGCAATGGTTGGGTGACCACCAAAATCCGCGAACTCGGAGCTACCTATCAGGTTCGGTTGTCAACCTCCAAATAATCCATCAGTTTTATCACAGGATTGGAACGTCAACGAAATGTTCTATTTTTGGCGCTCCTTCCTCGGGTGTGCCCACAATGCCGATAATGTCAAAGCGGACGGCATTGTTCACGTGCCGGTATTTGATGTAGTGGTTAATGGCGCGCCTCAGGTTCTGCAGTTTGTGATAGTTCACGGCGTCTATGGGCTCCGTGAAATTGTTGTTCCGCCGCGTTTTCACCTCCACAAAGACAATCACATTTCCGTCCAGGGCAATGAGGTCGATGTCACGGTGCCCTGATTTCCAGTCATTGTCAATAATTGCGTATCCTTTTTGCTGAAGGAAGCGTGCGGCTTGTGCTTCGCCCCATTGGCCTAATTCGTTGTGCTGTGCCATGTTGGTAATATTATTAATAATGATACAAAGGTACGTAAAATATTGCAGGAATTTGACTTTGATATTAGAAATATTTCCTATATTTGCATAGAAAATCTAAAACGAATTTAAACTTTTGGCAAAATGATAGACGATGTTCTGAACTACAACCGGCAGTTCGTGGCTTCGAAAGGCTACGAGAAGTATATCACGTCGAAATATCCCGACAAGAAACTGGCCGTGCTTTCCTGCATGGACACCCGTTTGACCGAATTGCTCCCCGCTGCTTTGGGACTGAAGAACGGCGAGGCGAAGATTATCAAGAATGCGGGAGGTCTGGTCATCTCGCCTTACGATTCTGCCATGCGCTCGCTGCTCGTTGCCATTTACGAATTGGGCGTGGAGGAGATTATGGTTGTGGCGCATACCACTTGCGGGGCCTGCCACATGTCGTTCCGTGAATTTAAGCATCACATGCTCGACCGTGGGGTTACCGAAGAGACCTTCGACATCATCCAGCGCTGCGGCATCGACCTCGACCAATGGCTTGAAGGTTTCCACGATACCGAGGAGAGTGTGCGGCGCACGGTTGACACCGTGAGTCATCATCCGCTGATGCCCAAGGATGTCATTGTCCGTGGTTTCATCATCGATTCCGTGACGGGAGCCTTGGAGGAAATCAAATAGATCATGCAATTTTAAAAATCAATTCAATAAGACTATGCTGCAGATAGGTGAAAAAGCGCCCGAAGTTTTGGGCTTTGACGAGAATGGTAAGGAGATTCGCTTGGCAGATTTCCAGGGTAAGAAACTGGTGCTCTACTTCTATCCGAAGGATTCCACAAGTGGCTGCACGGCAGAGGCTTGTTCACTTCGCGATAACTACAGCGCCTTGCGCAAGTTGGGCTATGCCGTGCTGGGAGTGAGCGTTCAGGATGCCAAGTCGCATCAGAAGTTCATTGAGAAGAACCAGTTGCCCTTCCCTTTGATTGCCGATACCGATAACAAGCTGGTGGAGCAGTTTGGCGTTTGGGGTGAGAAGTCGATGTATGGCCGTAAGTATATGGGCACTTACCGCACCACCTTCATCATCAACGAGGAGGGTGTCATCGAAAAGGTCTTCCTGCCCAAGGAAATCAAGACCAAGAGCCACGCGGAGCAGATTTTGGAGTACATTAATGGATAACGAAAGAGAAGAAAGGGCCGTTTGGCTCAAACATCATGGACACAACTGCTGTCAGTCAGTCATCAAGGCCCTGACGGAAGACGATGCGGCCATCAGCGATGTCGAACGCGAAGTGCTGCATCGTGCAGGAGCTGGATTCCGCACAGGTATGGGAGGCATGGAGGCCACTTGCGGTGCCCTTTGCGGAGCTGTCATGGTAGCAGGCCAGAAATTGCCTGATACCGTCGTTGCCGGAAAAGTGGCCAAGCAGATGCACGAACGCTTTGTGGAGATTTCCGGAGCCAGTATCTGTAAGATACTCAAGAGCCGCCGTCCCGACGGGCGTTTCGTCTGCGACTGCGACGATTGTGTCCGTCATGGTGTTCGGGTGTTCGGCGAAATTTTGTAGTTAATAAGGAATGGGCATTATGAAAATCGTGGTTTTAGACGGGTTCACGGCCGCACAGGATGATTTGTCGTGGCAGGAACTGGAAGCGTTGGGTGATCTGACGGTTTATGAGCGCACACGTCCCGAAGAGACACTACTCCGGTGTCAGGGAGCGGAAGCGGTATTAACTAATAAGGTGATTCTTTCTGCTGAAATCATCCGCCAACTGCCGCAACTGAAGTATATCGGCGTGCTGGCAACAGGCTATAATGTAGTGGATTTGACTACAGCCCATGAACGGGGCATCATCGTGACCAACATTCCCGCCTATAGCACGATGAGTGTGGCCCAGATGGTGTTTGCCCATATCCTGAATGCCACGATGCACGTAGGCCATTATGCGGACGAGAACCGTCAGGGCCGATGGAGTAGGGCGGAGGACTTCTGCTGGATGGATACGCCCGTGGTAGAGCTCGACGGCAAGACGCTGGGCATCATCGGACTGGGCAACATCGGTTCTGCCGTAGCCCGCATAGCCGATGCTTTCGGGATGCGCGTCATCGCTTCCACTTCCAAGGCGCAGGAGCTGTTGCCCGCCTATATAAATAAGGCGACGATGGATGAATTGTTGGCGCAGTCGGACATCATTTCGCTTCATTGTCCGCTCACGGAATCCACCCGTGCCCTCATCTCGAAGACATCCATAGCGAAGATGAAGCAAGGCGTCATCATCGTGAATACGGGTCGCGGACCGTTGGTTGATGAGCACGACATGGCTGCAGCCCTTCAAAGTGGCAAGGTGCAGGCCTTCTGTGCCGATGTACTTTCTACCGAACCGCCCTCATCCGACAATCCCCTCATCGGGCATCCCCATGCTTTCATCACGCCTCACATCGCATGGGCAAGTCGTGAAGCCCGTACCCGTCTGATTCATGTGGCCGTCGCGAATCTCCATGCCTTCCTGGCAGGTCGTCCGCAGCATGTAGTTTCGATGTAGGCCTTAGGGTTTTGAACTTACTTATCGACACAAAAAAAGGAGCCGCGAGGCCCCTTTTTTATATACAAGTTTCGCATGTTCAAGAAGTCTGGGATTTTTCGCGGCCGTAAGCCGCTGGCGTGTAGACAAGACAAGCGAACTTGCGAAAGTTGGGTTATTGGATTAATACCCCGGGTTCTGATACTCCTCAGGATTCTCCAAAGTGTTCAGCTCCGTCTGCATCACCGGACGCAGATAATACTCCGGTTTCTTGTTCACAATCTGCGGGTTGAGTGCCAGTCGCTCGATGAGCAGTCGGAAGCGCTTCAGCGTCTGCCAGCGCTGCCACTCACCAATCATCTCACGTGCAAACTCGTCGAGCAGGAAGTTGGCGTTGATGTCGTTAGCCGTTACGTTCATGCTGCCGTCATGTCCGATGCAGGCACGGTTTCGGATAACGTTCACGCGCTGAGCGGCGGTAGCGTTGTCACCCATTCTCCATGCGATTTCTGCTGAGAGCAGGTAAGTTTCAGCCAGACGATAGATGATACAGTCGGCTGAGGAGTATGGCTTAGAGGCGTTGGTGCCGCAGAACAGGTTGGTGCAGAGGTTCTTTTTCAACGTGGGGTAGAACTTTCCCGGTTTGGCGGGATCCTTGAAGTTGTCTGCCAGGTTGTATGTGGCGTAGCGGCGTGAGTCGCGTTCAGCCTGTGTCAGCGTCTCACGTGATACATAGATAGCGGTGTCGCCTTTATCAATATTGTAGGCGGGATTGTCCACACGTGAAGCGTTCAGTCCGAAGTTTGTGGCATCCTTAGAGGTCCACTTATACTGATCGCCGCTATTGGTCTTGTTCACATACCAGGTGTCGATGAAGAAAGCTTTGTAGCGGCCGTCTTTCGGACCATAGAGGTCGAACATATACTTCGAAGGACACATGTAGGCGTTACCCTTAGCCAGACGGTAGTCAACACCGTTCACGTTCTTCACGGGAGTATAGGTAGCCTGCAGGGCATCCATGGTGATACCGTCGGCGGCAGCGTTATAGGCATCCCAGTGCTTCCATGAACGGTTGTAGTAGTTGCCGCGTGGGTTTAGCGACTGGATACTACTGTGTGTCACCACGAAGAGGGCCTCGGCGTTCGTCTTGTTGTTGTTCTCGTCAAACACCTCATCGATGTCGTTATAGAGGCGGACACCTAATGTGGAAGCGTTGCTGATGAGATAGTCGGCCGACTGCTTGGCTCTCTGCAGCAGCTCATTCTTCTTGCCGTTGTCGATAGCCTCACAGTTACCCAATCCATCGGTATAGGTGGAGTAGGTGAGGGCAGCCTTCGCATCGAGGTGGTAGGCAGCTGCCTTTGTCACCTTGCCATAGATGGTCTGTGAGGTGGGCAGGTACTGCTTAGCGAAGTCGAGGTCGGCGAGGATAGCCTCGTAGAACTCATTCACGGTGCTACATGGCAGAGAGGTGATAGCCGATGAAGTGGGCTCCAGAGGCAGATATTTTCCACCCCAGTATTCCACGATGCTGAAAAGGGCGTGTGCACGTATGAAGTGAGCCTCTGCGGCAAGGGCGTTCTTCTGCTCATCCTTCAGTCCCTGCACCTTGTCGGCGTAGGCGATGGCGGCGTTACATTGGCTCAGCGTACCATAGAATCCGCTGTATGCCTCTTGGAACATAGAAGTGTTGGCGCCGAAGTCGTTTGAGTAGATCAGGGCGCGGCTCCAGTTTCCGTTGCTGCCCCCTCTCACATCCTGCCAGATATCGGTACCCGACTCAGAAGAGATGATATAGGTGTCCTCAGCCTGTCCGTAGATGATACGTACCATATCGAAGTAACATCCGTTGACAAGCTTCTCATATCCTGCTGCCGTGGTCCATTCCTGTGACGTTGAGATAGCAGAAGGATTCTCTTCTTCAAGACTACAGCTGCTCAGCGTCATAGCTGCGGTGCATGCTGCGAAAGCCATCAATAAATATATCTTTTTCATAATGCTTATCTTGTTATGATGTTAGAATGTAACGTTTATACCGAATACGAACTGCTTGGTCAGCGGAGCGTTGTCGTCGTCGCCGCCCTTCTCCAGGTCGTAGTCTTTCAGATAGCTGTCCTTAGCCCAGATGAACGGGTTGCTGACGGTAGCATAGACGCGGGCGTTCTGTATGCGTACCTGCTTGACCAGCTTCTTCGGCAGGGTGTAACCCAAGGTGATATTTCTCACTTTGATGTACGAACCGTCGAAATAGTTGAGCGATGAGGTGCCGTTACCCTGATAGGTATCCTGGCTGCTGTTCATGTTCGGCTGCGGATAACGGGCTCCTTGGTTCTCGGGTGTCCAGTAGTCGCAGACGGTGGGCTGTGGTGTGAGACCGTCCAGACGGTACCATCCTGTCAGACCGTTACGGAAGATCTGTCCCCATCGTGAGATGAGCTGGAAGCTCAGGTCGAAGTCATAGATGTTGAAGGTATTGGTCATGCTGGCTGTCCAGTCCGGTGTGTCATGTCCGATCACCTGATAGTCGTTGGCGTCGATTTTCTCGTTGCCATCCACATCCACAACGCGTATCTGACCGGGCTTGGCGCCATACTTGGCAGCCTCTGCCTCCTGTGCCGTTCCCCAGATACCGTCATACTTATACATATAATAGGTATGTACGGGCTCTCCGATCACGAGATAGTAGTCGTTGAGCTGCAAAGGATTCTCGCTGGTGGTCTTCACGACCTTCTCCTTGTTGGTAGCGAAGGTGAAGGCGGTGGTCCAGGTGAAGTTCTTCGTGACGATATTCCGGCTGTTGATAGCGAGTTCAAAACCGGTATTCTCGGTCTCACCGATGTTTGTCCATATTTTGAACGTGCTGCTGCCGTAACCACCGGTGGCGTAAGGCAGGCTGCGCTCGAAGAGCAGGTCTTTCGTCTTGGTCTTATACCAGTCGGCCACGATTTCTACGCGTCCGTTGAACAGACCGATGTCGAGACCCACGTCAATCATCGTCGACTTCTCCCATCCAAGGTCGAGGTTAGCGATGTATTGTGAGAAACCGCTATAAGGAACGCTGATATCCTGGAAACCGATGTTTCCCGTACGTGAGTAGTCGAGCGTGGCATACTCTGCGGCACCTGCGTTACCCGTCACACCATAGCTCAGACGGAACTTCAGGTTAGAGAGCCAGTCCTTGGTGCTCTCCATGAAGGCCTCGTCGCTCACACGCCATGCGAAGGCGGCAGCGGGGAAGAAGTCCCATTTCTTTCCTTCCGCGAGCATAGAGGAGCCGTCCCATCGTCCGCTCAGGGTGAAGAGATAACGTCCCAGCAGACTGTAGTTCAGACGGGCGGCATAGCTCATCGTCTGACTCTGCACGTAGTTAGACTCCACCTTCGGCGTACCGGTTCCCGCACCAAGATTATGGTATTGATAACTCGTCTCATCAAAGTTGTAGGCATAGCCCTGACCAAACTGACGGCGGTTCTTCTGCCAGTCGCTGATACCCGTCAGGGTGAACTCATGGATGTCGGCCACCTTAAAGTTGTAGGTGATGATGTTCTGCCACTGGTAGTTATAGGTGAAAGTATTCGACTTGCGGGCCTCTGAGCCTGTTGCCAGACCGTTGAACGACTCGTTACCGATGAACATACCGCTGTCTCTGTTGCTGAGTGTACCACCGAGGATACTCTTGAACGAGAGTCCCTGCAAAGGCTTCACCTCCACATAAGCCTGCGGCATCACGGTGAGCGTCTTGGTGTTGTTCACCCATTGTCCGGGATTCATATCCGCCAGCGGGTTCTGGTTGGAGCGGTCACCTCCCACGGGGAAGAGCACCATTTTTCCGTCCTCATCATAGGGAGTGCCGAGAGGAGGAGTGCAGATGATGCGGTTCCACACACGTCCGTACATGTGGTCATAGTCCTGATAAAGTGCATAGAGGTTGAATCCATAGCCGACGTAACGGTTGGGCGTGAAGTCCACCTTGGCACGTCCGGAGTAGCGTTTCATCTGCTCTCCAGGCAGAATACCCTCTGTGTCGTTGTATCCTAAAGAGATATACGAGCTCACCTTGTCGTTAGAGTAAGTCGTGGAGAGGTTGTAGTTCTGGGTCGTACCCGTCTGTGTGGCAAGGTCGAACCAGTCCACCCATTGGTTGTTCTGTATGAGTGGCCACATATAGGAAGGCCAGATGCTCTCGTCGTCGGCAGGACTGCTCCATTTGCCTACGGTCTTGGCAGCCTCACGACGGAAGTTGATGTAGTCGTTGCCGGTGTTGAGCTTCGGGAACGAAGTAGCCTTGTTCACACCGTAGTAGGCGTCGAGATTGACGGAGAATTTTCCCTTCTGCGGGTTCTTTGTGGTGATGATCACCACACCGTTAGCACCGGCAGCACCGTAGATGGCAGTAGAGGATGCATCTTTGAGCACCTCCACCGACTCGATGTCGTTGGGGTTCACGGCATCAAACGAGCCCTCCATGCCGTCTATGATAAACAGCGGGTCGTTGTTACCATAGATAGAACGGTTACCACGGAGCGTCAGCGAAGTGTGGTCGCCCAGTTCACCCATCGTGCGTACGATGTCGAAGCCGGCCACCTGACCCTGTA
>JAEEGL017095948.1_pt1 | contig 24307 bp, 19 predicted proteins | sample 9134231 | NCBI WGS metagenome assembly JAEEGL01 (sample SAMN16246548, study PRJNA631951) | gut metagenome | biome: gut microbiome; feature: rumen; material: fiber-attached | host: Bos | place: Iran: Karaj | collected 2018-10
CCTTGCCAGGCCTGCTTCACCGGTGAGTATCCTACCCTCCTTTACGACGATACAGATAACAACGAATAATATATGGCAAAGACTTACGAAGACGCGGGCGTCAATCTCGAAGCGGGATACGAAGTGGTCCGCAGGATCAAACAACACGTGGCATCCACGGCCCGCAAGGGCTCGATGGGCAACATCGGCTCCTTCGGGGGGATGTTCGACCTGTCGGAGCTGGGCATCCGCGAGCCGGTGCTGGTGAGCGGCACCGACGGTGTCGGCACCAAGCTCAAGATTGCGTTCGCTATGGACAAGCACGACACGATAGGCATCGACGCCGTGGCCATGTGCGTCAACGACGTACTGGCCCAGGGCGCCGAGCCCCTCATCTTCCTGGACTATGTGGCTCTTGGTCACAATGTTCCGGAGAAGGTGGAGGCGATCGTGGCCGGCGTTGCCGAGGGCTGCCGCCAGGCGGGCTGCGCCCTCGTCGGCGGCGAGACCGCCGAGATGCCGGGCATGTATTCGAACGACGAGTACGACATCGCCGGCTATACCACCGGCGTGGTGGAGAAGTCGAAGCTCATTGACGGGACAAAGGTCAAGGTCGGTGACGTCCTGGTGGGCGTTGCCTCCAGCGGCGTACACTCCAACGGCTTCAGCCTTGTCCGCAAGATCGTCACCGACGCGCGCCTGAGTTACTTCGACTCCATCGAGGAGTTCGGCGGACGCCTGCTCGGCGACGTCCTGCTCACCCCTACGAAGATATATGTCAGGCAGATGCTCGACGTGATCCGCCAGTGCGACGTCCACGGCATCTGCCACATCACCGGCGGCGGCTTCGACGAGAATATCCCGCGCGTGCTCCGCGAGGGCCAGGGCATCGAGATCCGCGAGGGAAGCTGGGAGATCCTTCCCATCTTCCGCCTGCTGGAGAAGTGGGGCGGGGTACCGCACCGCGAGATGTTCAACATTTTCAACATGGGCATTGGGATGGTGGCAGTGCTGGACGCTTCCGAGGCGGACAAGGCTGTATCCATCCTCGAGTCCTACGGCGAGCGCGCTTCCGTCATCGGTCGCGTCACCGATACCCCCGGAGTCGTCATAATATGAAGAAACTAGCGGTATTTGCCAGCGGGACCGGCACCAATTTCGAGGCCATTGCGAAGGCTTGCGCCGAGGGCGTCATCGATGCGCGCGTGGCCGTGATGATATGCGACGTGCCCGGCGCGGCGGTCATCGCCAAGGCTGAGCGCTATGGCGTACCCACCTTCGTTTTCTCGCCCAAATCCTATCAGGGAGGGAAGGCGGCTTATGAGAAGGAGATCGTGGAACTGCTTGACAGGGAGAAGATTGACCTCGTCTGCCTCGCGGGATACATGAGGATAGTCGGGGATGTGTTGCTGGGCGCCTACGGCGGCCGCATCATCAATATCCACCCGTCGCTGCTCCCTGCCTTCCGCGGCGCCCACGCCGTGGAGCAGGCGGTCGCTTACGGGGTCAAGGTGTACGGCATCACCATCCACTATGTGGACGCGGTCCTGGACGGCGGGAAGATCATTGCCCAGAGGGCTTTCGAATACGACGGGTCCGATCCTGAGGAAGTGCACAGGATAGGGCAGAAGATAGAACATGCATTGTATATAGAAACGATAAACAAATTACTGAATGAGAGCGTTAGTTAGTGTAAGCGACAAGACCGGACTCGTGGAGTTCGTCCAGGGCCTTGTGGACCTGGGTTGGGAGATCATAGCCACGGGCGGCACGCAGAAGCTTCTGGAAAGCAAGGGCGTGAAGACCATTGGCATCAGCGAGGTCACCGGATTCCCGGAGATCTGCGACGGCCGCGTAAAGACATTGCACCCGAAGGTGCACGGCGGCATCCTCGCGCGCCGCGACGTGCCCGAGCATATGGAGACATTGAAGGAGAACGGGATAGAGACCATCGAGCTCGTCTGCGTGAACCTTTATCCTTTCCGCCAGACCATCGCGAAGGAGGGTGTCACCCTCGAGGATGCCATCGAGAACATCGACATCGGCGGCCCTTCGATGGTCCGCAGCGCCGCCAAGAACTGGCGCGACGTGTCTATTGTCTGCGATCCCGCAGACTATGGCACCGTCCTCGCCGAGATCCGCGAGAAGGGGAATACCACGCCCGAGACGAGGCTGAAGCTTTCCGCCAAGGCTTACACGCATACTGCCGAGTATGACTGCTGCATCGCCACCTACATGCGCAAACAGGCCGGCCTGAACGAGAAGCTTTTCCTGGAGTATGACCTCAAGCAGGAGCTCCGCTACGGCGAGAATCCCCACCAGAGCGCGAAGTTCTACGCTGAAGGCGAGAAGTCGTCCTTCGCCCTTCCCTTCGCCCGCCAGATCCAGGGCAAGGAGCTTTCGTACAACAACATCCAGGATGCCAATGCGGCACTTTCAGTGTTGCGTGATTTCACCGAGCCTTTCTGCGTGGCACTCAAGCATATGAATCCTTGCGGAGCTGCAGTCGGGAAGGACATAATGGAGGCCTGGCAGGCCGCCTACGAGGCTGACAAGGTCAGCATCTACGGCGGCATCGTAGGCGTGAACAGGGAGTTCACCGCCGAACTCGCCGCGGCCGTCAAGCCCATCTTCCTGGAGATCGTCATCGCCCCTTCGTATACCCCCGAGGCGCTGGAAATCCTCGCTTCGAAGAAGAATCTCCGTGTGATGGAGGTGGACATGACCCCTTCGGACAAGCCCGTGATGCAGTACGTCGGCGTGGCCGGCGGCTTGCTCGCCCAGCATCTCGACACTGCCGTCGAGACCGTCACCCCTGGGATGTGCGTCACCAAGGTGAAGCCCTCCGAGGAGCTGATGGCCGACCTGCAGTTCGGGTGGAAGATAGTCAAGCACGTGAAATCCAATGCTATAGCAGTGGTGCGTGACGGCCATACCATCGGCGTCGGCGCCGGCCAGACCAACCGCGTCGGCTCCGCCGAAATCGCGCTGGAGCAGGCCAAGGCGGCCGGTTTCACCGAGGGTCTCGTGCTGGCATCCGACGGCTTCCTGCCGTTCGACGATACCGTGGCACTCGCTGCCCGTTACGGCGTTACCGCCATCGTGCAGCCCGGAGGCAGCATCCGTGACGCGGATGCGATTGCCAAGGCTGACGAACTGGGCATCACGATGCTCTTCACCGGTGTGAGACATTTCAAACATTAGTAATATGGGTCTTGTTTATCCTCTTCCTTCCCAGCAGCACTCCGTTGACGGCAAGGAGATCCAGCTGGAGAATTGCCTTGGAAAAACCGTCCTGGTAATCGGGAGCGGCGGCAGGGAACACGCCATAGTGGATGTCCTGAGCCGCAGTCCCCAGGTCTCGAAGATCTATTGTGCCCCCGGCAATGCCGGCATCGGCCTGCAGGCGTTCAATGTTCCTCTGAAAGATACCGATGTCGAGGGACTCAAGGCCTTTGCGCTTGAGAATCAGGTCGACCTGACGGTCGTCGGACCGGAGTCGGCGCTGGCGGCCGGGCTGGTGGACGCATTCCGCGAGGCGGGCCTCGCGGTATTCGGCCACACCAAGGCCGCGACCCGCATCGAGAGCTCCAAGGAGTTCGCCAAGGAGATAATGCTCAAGTATGGCATCCCCACTGCTGCATACCGCAGTTTCTCGTCCTACGACGAGGCGGTGGAGTATGTGTCGGGGCGTCCGTTCCCGGCCGTGCTCAAGTACGACGGCCTTGCCGCGGGCAAGGGCGTCGTCATCGCACAGGACCTCGAAGAGGCCCGTGCCGCCCTGGCCGGTATGCTGCTCGACGAGGCTTTCGGCAAGGGAAGGGTAGTGGTCGAGGATTTCCTTACCGGCCCGGAGTTCTCTTTCCTCTGCTTCGTGGACGGACCGAACGTGTATCCCATGCCGCTCTCACAGGACCACAAGAGGGCTTTCGACGGTGACAGGGGACCGAATACCGGCGGAATGGGGGCCTATACCGGCCTTCCGTTCATCACGGATGCTGACCGCGAGTTCGCTCTGGAGAGCATTATGAAGCCTGCAGCCGCGGCGATGTGTGCCGAGGGCTGCCCGCTTTCGGGCGTGCTGTACGGAGGACTGATGAAAACCCCTCAGGGGATCAAGGTCATCGAGTTCAACGCCCGTTTCGGCGATCCCGAGACCGAGGTGGTGCTCCCTCAGCTGAAGAGCGACATCTACGAGATCTTCGAAGGTGTGGCGCTCGGCCGCGAGGTGGCCATGCCGGAGTGGAACGACGGCGTCACCATCGGCGTGGTGCTGGCTTCCAAGGGCTATCCCGGAAAATATGACAAGGGATTCGAAATCAGCGGTTTGGAGAAGGTCGATGCAAAGATCTACCACATGGGTACGGCATTCAGGGACGGCAAACTCGTCACCAACGGCGGCCGCGTTCTGATGCTGGTCATAGGCGGACTCGACCTCGCGGACGCCCGCGAGCGGGTCTACCGCGAGGTGGCCAAGGTCCGCTGCGACAATCTCTTCCACCGCTCCGACATCGCCCACTGGGCATTTGACTGATTTTTCCGGAGCCAAAAGACCGAAATACTATGGGAAAGATTATAGATGGAAAAGCGCTGAGCGCGAGCGTCAAGGACGAAGTCCGCGCCGAGGTGGCGGAGCTGGAGGCCAAGTTTGGCCGCAAGCCCTGCCTCTGTGTCATAATAGTCGGGGAGAACCCCGCCAGCCAGGTCTATGTCCGCAACAAGGTCAAGGCCGCGGCTTATACCGGTATGGATTCGAGGCTGATCGAGCTCCCCGCCGACACTTCCGAGGAGGCTTTGCTGGAGCAGATCCAGGCATTGAATGATGACCCCTCCGTGGATGGAGTGCTGGTTCAGCTGCCTCTGCCTAAGCATATTGATGAAGAGAAAGTTATCGATGCCATCTCCCGCGAGAAGGACGTTGACGGATTCCATCCGGGCAACGTCAGCGGCCTGTGGCTGGGCAAGGATTGCATCGTGCCCTGCACGCCTGCCGGCATCATCCGCCTGATTGACAGTACGGGCGTTCCGATCTCCGGCAAGACCGCCGTGGTGGTCGGTCGCAGCAACATCGTCGGCAAGCCCGTCGCGAAGCTCCTGCTGGACCGCAACGCCACGGTCGTCATCGCGCATTCGCGCACAGCCGACCTCGGCGCCGTAACGCGTCTGGCCGACATCCTTGTGGTGGCTGTCGGAAAGGCCGGCCTCGTCACCGGCGACATGGTCAAGCCCGGCGCCGTCGTCATAGACGTCGGCATGAACCGCAACGCCGAGGGCAAGCTCTGCGGCGACGTCGACTTCGCCTCCTGCGAGCCCGTCGCCTCCTGGATCACCCCCGTCCCCGGCGGCGTTGGCCCCATGACCATCGCCATGCTGATGAAGAACACCATCCACTGCTTCCTCTCCCGGATGCAGGGATAGTCTTCTGCCCTCTTTCTTCCGTCCGTCCTTCCATCCTTCCATCCTCCCTGCACCCTGCTGGACACGGAATGAATGTAGGATACTCCACGTTCATTCTGTGGCAGGAAAATGTCCCTGAGAGGTCATTTCGCTGCCATGGAATGAACGTCATGCCTTTGTCGTCCATTCTGTGGCATTTTGGAGAAAGGATTGCTTGGTGCTGGTGATAATAGTGTTATATTTGTAACAGCATGATGGGACGTCCGGTCTGCCTTGGCAGGTCGCGTCCCATTTTCAGTAGAGTCACGGGTAGTTGAAGAATGAACTTGAATTATGAGGAAAACTTATCATTTTTGCCTGGCTTCGCATGACGAGGTCATGCACCGCTCGGAAGAGGACTATATCTATGACGTGAACTGTTTTGCTGTTGCGGTTGCCAGGACGGAATCCCGTGCACTTGCCGATGCGGTCATGTCTTCACATGACCATTTCTGCGCGCAGACGGACGATATCTCCGGGCTGGCATTCCTGCGCCGCAATGCCTATACGCGATATTTCAATACGAAATACGGCAGGAAGGGGCGTCTGGGTGAGAAAGAGCAGTTCGTGAGTGAATTGCGCGGAATAAGGCATATCACCGCAGCAGTCAGTTATGTCAACAGGAATCCCTTGCATCACGGCATCAGCCCTACACCTTTCGGATACAGATTCTGCTCGTCGAACGCAGCTTTCCAGGCCGATCTTGGCAAGGGGTATAACGGCCCTTTCCTTCCCTCATGGAAGCGGTATCATTATCTGCCCGGGAATGTCATCCTGCCCGAGTCTTTCCGCATGGACCCTTCCGGAATGGTTCTGCATGAAGATATCATCGACGTCAGGTATGTAGAGGAATTGTTCGTCACACCCCGTGCATACATGTATATGATGAACCGCTATTCGGACGAAAAATGGATAGCCGAGCAAAAGGAAGAGGACAGTTCCGAACCCGCTGTGACACTTGAGACTATCGAGCGGGCATTGATGGACGGAAATACCGAGCGGATGAGAAGCAACGAGAAGGGCTGGACTGACCTGTCCGCTTTGACGGACATGGAGTTGTGTACCATAATAGATACCAAATACGTCCCCGGGTATGGTTGCCCTTCGGTCTATGCGTTGTCCGATACGCAGAAGAAACGCATTGGCAACAATCTGTGGAATAAGTACCGGCACAGGGTGTCCGACAGGCAGATCCGCAGATGCCTGGCGATGTAATCTTGCCACGGAATGGACATAGGATGCTCCACGTTCATTCTGTGGCGAGAAAAGGACTCCAGAAAGGGTTTTCACTGCCGCAGGATGAATCTCCGGGCACTGTTGTCCATTCCGTGGCTGGGAGTGCAGGAATGTGGCTGGGAACAGGCAGACCTGGCGGAAGGATTATTTCAGGAAGGCGAAGAAGACGGCGAGGACGATGCAGAAGAAGGCGACGACGTGGTTCCAGTGGATGGGCTGTCCCTTGAAGACGAAGGTGACGATGATGGAGAAGACGGTCAGGGAGATGACCTCCTGGATGACCTTGAGCTGGATGAGGTTGAAGGGACCGCCGTTCTGGGAATAACCTATGCGGTTGGCAGGGACCGTGAGGCAGTACTCGAAGAAGGCGATGCCCCAGGAGAACAGGATGACCAGTATGAGCGGCCAGCCCGTGGAGATTTTCATTTCGCTGAGTTTCAGATGCCCGTACCAGGCGAACGTCATGAAGATGTTCGAGCAGATAAGCATCAATACAGTCCACACACCTTGCATTGCATAAGTATCTTTGCGTTTTCGGGGCGCAAAGATACTTCTTTTATCCGGTTATACAATGGACTATATGAGGATACGTGTGCGGTGGCGGTATTCGGCGTAGCCGGGCTTGTTCTGCAGCTGGCGCCGCTCCATCATGGGGATGCTGATGAATAGGAACATCGCGGTCATCGCGACAGGGGCGAGGATGAGCCAGGGCTGTGCTCCGAAACCATCCGCTCCCGTGCCCATCACCCAGACGCCCCACCACATCAGGATCTCCCCGAAATAGTTCGGATGCCTGCCGTGTTTCCAGAGCCCTGTGTCGCAGTAGCGGCCGGGATTGGCGGCGCGGAAGCTGTGGATCTGCCTGTCGGCGACGAGCTGGATGGTGGGGGCGGCGATGCACATCGCGAAGCCGGCCCAGGTCCAGGCGGACGCCGTGGCCGTGCCCTCGAAAATACCCAGTCCGGGAACCATGCATGCGAATACTATCAGAGTGGGGAATAGGTTGAGTCCGAAGAAGTTGACGAATTGGAAACCGACAGGGGAGAGCGTTTCCCTGTAGCGGGTGTAGCGCCAGTCTTCGTGGTCGATGCCCCTGAAGGTTGCAGCCCAGTTAAGGGTAAGGCGCGTCCCCCAGTACCATACCGCGATGAGCAGCAGGATCACGGGAAGGGTGAAACAATGCTTGTAGAAAGCCCAGGCCGTGAATATCACGGGAGGCGCGACGCTCCAGTAAGGGTCATAAACGGAGACGTTGCGGTATTTCAGTCCGGTTGCCCAGACTATGATGGTCACCAGGACGTCTGCCGTCAGCAGGGCCCAAAGCTCCGGGATGAGTCGGGAGAGATACTTGAAACAGATGATTCCGATGACAATGCCGGCGATGTAGGGTACGGCGACGAGGAAGATGCTGATCGCCTTTACGTTCTTTTCAGCTTTGGTCTGGAAGTCTTCAGTCATGTGAGGTTCGTTTCTTTGAAATCTGCAAAGATAGCAATAGTTTGGATATGAGTGGGGAAATATGTAGATTTGTGTAGTATGCAGAAGGTAGTCCTGGATATGTACATGACCGCGGGAGTGGGCGTTGCAGCCTTGCTCCTGGGGATGTTCCTTACCCGCAAGGTCCGTTTCCTCAAGCGTCTGTGCATCCCCGCTCCGGTATCAGGAGGACTGCTGGTATCGCTCTTGACGCTGGCTGTGCATTCCCTGGCCGGGGTCGGCTTCGAATTCGACGGGACGGTCAGGGACATCTGCATGATGCTGTTTTTCACCTCGGTAGGCTTCCAGTCGGATATGAGGATGCTGAAGAAGGGAGGGCGTCCGCTGGTAATGATGGTGGTGCTCGTGGCGGTCCTTATCGTAGTGCAGAACCTCCTGTCCGTGGGCATAGCAAAGGGTATGGGGCTGGACCCGCTGGTCGGAATGGCTGCGGGGTCCATCCCGATGTGCGGCGGCCACGGGACCGCCGGCGGCTTCTCGCCGTTGCTGGAGATCCTGGGGCTGCAGGGCGCCGCCTCGGTCACGATGGCCGCCGCCACCTTCGGCCTCGTGGCAGGCTCGCTGATCGGCGGGCCGGTGGGTGAGTTCCTCGTGCGGCGGCACCGGCTGGCCGAGCCGTCCGGCTCGCAGGATGTCCTATTGGACATCGAGGCCAGCGACGCCGCGCCGGAAAAGCGCGAGGAGCGCGTCGGAACCGACGAGCGCTCCTTCCGCGACTACACCAAGGCCGTCTACCAGCTTGTACTGGCGATGGCCCTTGGGATGGGACTCAGCAAGCTTCTGGCCCTGACGGGCATCACTTTCCCGACCTATTTCGGCTCGCTGATTGTCGCAGCCGTCATCCGCAACTGCTTTGGCCCGAAGTATGAGAAAAGGCTGGCACTTAACAAGATAGTCTCTGTGGGCAATATATGCCTGTCGCTTTTCCTGGGTATGGCCATGGCCACGCTGAAGCTTTGGGAGCTGGCTGGGCTCGTGTTGCCGCTGGTCGTCATTCTGCTGGCCCAGGCGGCCTTCATGGCCCTTTATGCAGGCCTTTTCGCCTTCAGGGTGCTTGGCCGTGACTACGATGCCGCAGTGCTCTGCAGCGGCCTCTGCGGCTTCGGCCTCGGCGCCACCCCCAACGCCATGGCAAACATGTCGGCCGTATGCTTCAAGTATCACTATGCCGTCAATCCCTTCATCATCGTGCCCATCATAGGCGCCATGTTCGTGGACATCATCAATACGGGCGTGATAACGCTCTTCCTGAACCTGATATAATATGCTCAAGAAACTCTTTTACTGCATCCTGGCAGCCTTTGCCTGCATCCCGCTTTCAGCGCAATACCATTACGACGACGGCCTCCCGCGAAGCACTCCCGAGGCCGAAGGCATCCGCTCCGAGGCCATAGCGGAGTTCTTCAAGGCACTTGACGAAGGCGGATATGAGGTCCACGGCCTGATGATACTCCGGCACGACAAGGTCGTGGCGGAGCATTGGTGGGCTCCTTACGGTCCCCAATACCCCCACGCGATGTATTCCGCCACGAAGTCCTTCACCGGCGCTGCGATAGGCTTCGCGGTCCAGGAGGGCCTGCTGAAGGTCAGCGACAAGGTCCAGGACTTCTTCCCGGACCTGATGCCCGAGAATCCGGCTCCGGAACTTTCCCGCCTCACCGTCGAGCATCTGCTTACGATGTCCGCCGGCCATGCCAGAACCCAGTATCCGGGCTCCGGGACCGACCAGGTGCGTTCATTCCTGGCGATGGACTATGCCCATGAGCCCGGCACTTCCTTCGCCTACAACATCACCTGCTCGCACATGCTCTCCAACATAATCACCCGTGTCACCGGCCTGACCCTATATGAGTATCTCAAGCCGCGGCTCCTCGATCCGCTCGGCATCAGGGACGTGGTGTGGGAGATGGACCTCGACGGGCGGAACATAGGCAACGGCGGCATGCACTCCAAGACCTCGGACCTGGCCAAGTTCGGCATTTTCCTCAAGAACAAGGGAAAATGGAACGGGAAGCAGCTGCTCGATCCGGCCTGGGTGGAAGCGATGACCACACCGCATATCTTCCAGCGCCCTGAGCTTTCCGAAGAGGAGAACATGAAGGATGACGGCGGCCAGGGATACGGCTACCAGGTATGGATGGGAAGGCACAATTCCTATCGCGCCATCGGCGGCCAGAACCAGTTGATCATGGTCATACCGGAGTACGACCTGGTAGTGGCGTCGAACGGACAGATTGGTGACGAGGCTGGGTTCAATAGCTTGATTTACAAGATGCTGGATGGAATGGGTGACAAGAGGCTCAAGCCCAACAAGGACTTCGACCTCAATGCCGCGATAGCCGGGTACGCGCTCAGGCGCCCCTTCCCGGTCACGCGTACCGGGCCTTCGGTGCTCTCGCGTACGCTCCGCTACAGGATGCATCAGAACTCCTACGGGCTTACTGGGATATCATTCCGTTTTGATGCCACCGGCAACATGTACCTGACGCTTGAGACTGCGTTTGCGGTGCACAACATCCCGTTCGGCTTCAACGACTGGCTGATGGGATCGACCGACAGGACATTCTTATTCGGGGGCACGGTCTATGCCAACACGATGGGGACGACGCCTGTCACGACGGCGGGGTACTGCGCCTGGGCCGACGCTTTCGAGCTGGACGCTTTCTATCTCTCGCTCTTCAACAACGGCTGCCAGGAGAGCTTCCGCTTCAACTTCAGCGAAGGATTTGACGAGTTGACCGTAACGGTGGTCGCGCCGCAGCAGCGGGCAAGGCCCGGCGCTGCGCCGGCGCCCTCCCGCGACATCGTCCTCACCGCCTCGCGGATAAAGTCTACTTATTAGTACATGAAAGGATGAAGCCGTACTGATGCGGCTTGTTCCCGTCAACCGTATACTGGGGGAGCGTGCGCTTGCCCCAGGTGTCAGCGCCGCCTACCCCATGGATACTCAGGTCTATGTTGAGGTTGACGAAACGGCTGCGCATGACGTCGATGGGATGCATTGCCCCTTCAAGGTCTTCCTCGCCATAGTCCCAGGCACGGATGCACAGCGGCTGGCAACCTTCGATCCTTATGCCTTGAGCGGCTCCTTCAGAGAATATCTCGAACCATCTGACGTCGCAGCGGTTGCCGTTGTCCTGCGGATGGATGTACTCCGTTTCGTACTCGGAGAGAGGCATCTCGTATATTCCGATGAGCGCTGAATGCTTGCGGTCAGGGTAGTTTTCCCAAGGGCCGCGCCCGTAGTACCTTACCCTGTCGTAATAAGCGGGAAGCCTCATGCGCATCCCGAACTTGGGTATGAGGGGAATGTCCGAGCCTGCATCAGGCTTATAGTCGGCCGTTACAAGTATCTTGTCATCGTCGCTGAAAGAGTAACGCAGTGTCAAGGATGCCCCGACTGGCAGTGACATTTCCGCGACAATGCACGAAACTCCGTCTGCATCTTCCACGCGGATGTCCTTGACGGTGCGGTTCCGGGCTGCATCTTTCCAGACCGCCAGACGTTCAGCGAAATGCGCGGCATGCTGGTTGTCGTTCTCCGGCTTCCAGAAATACGGCTCCAGGGGAGCCTGTAGCATCTCGCGGCCGTCATTGGTCCAGCTCATGAGTGCTCCGGTATAGTCTATGACCGCCTTGCTGCGGCCGAAGCGGACGACCGTGGCGTCCGCAACCTTGCGCGCAGCGAAGGAGTCATTGAAACTGAAGTCGAAAGGCTTCAGGATGAACTGTTCCCGTGCTACGGTGAAGCCCTTTTCCGCCCAGGGTTCATCCTTCTTGAGGCGGGCATAAACGTTGAGCAGGAGTTCCTTTCCCTCCGGGACGGCAGGACGGGCGACGGCGATCCTCCCGTCGCGGACTTGCGTGACGGAACCGGATACCGTTTTCCCGTCGAGGACGAACTCGATGTAATAGTCATATTCGTCGATGTCCGTGAACCAGTTGCGGTTTATGACACGGACGGAGCCGTCTTCTTCAAGCTGGAATTTCAACGGCTGGTAGACATACTGGACTTCGTAATAATGGGGGTGTGGCGTCCTGTCGGGCCCTACCAATCCGTTGATGCAGAAGGGGCCGTCGTTGGGCTTGTCGCCAAAGTCTCCTCCGTATAGGAAATAATCTTCCTTAGCATCCTTGTCTTTTAGTCTAACGCTAAGTCCCTGATCGACCCAGTCCCATATGGCTGCGCCGCAGATGCTTCTGTCAGAATATATTACGTCCCAATACTCCTGGAGGTTGCCGCACGAGTTGCCCATGGCATGGGAGTACTCGCGCATCATGAAAGGCTTGTCGTTTATCCTGGCCGCCTCCCTTTGCAGGAAGTCGGGATAGAGATAGCTGTCGTCCCATATATCGGAATAAGTACGGTCGCTGTCATAGAAGACGGGTATGGGATTGATGCTTCCCTGAAGTTCCTTCGCCTTTTCGTACATGGCCTTGATGTTAGGCCCGACGCCTCCCTCGTTGCCGAGGCTCCACAAAATAACGCAGGGATGGTTGCGGTCGCGCTTGACCAGCGCATCGACGCGCTCCACATGGGCCTTCTGCCAGGCCAGGTCCTCGCCCATCACGTGGTTGGCATAGCCGTAGCCGTGCGTCTCATGGTTGGCCTCGTCCATCACGTACAGTCCCCAGCGGTCGCAAAGCTCATAGAGATACTCACGGTCGGGGTAATGGGAAGTCCGGAGGAAATTGACGTTCGCCTGCTTCATGAGTTTAATGTCAAGCTCGTAGGTGTCGTCGTCCACGAAGCGGCCGGTGACCGGATGGTGGTCGTGCCGGTTCACGCCCTTGAGCTTCACTTCCTTCCCGTTGATCCTGAATATTTCCCCGTCAATCTCGACCCTCTTGACGCCGAGATGGTAGTCGAAGTGTTCGATGACCGAACCTTGCCTGTCGCGCAGTTCGACGCTGAAAGGGTATAGGTTGGGCTTCTCCGCCGACCAAAGCTTCGGATTCACGAGCGTGTACGTCAGTGCAACGGTAGTGGTGTCTCCGGCTGCGAGACGCTTCACGCCGCCGTTAACTTCTTGTCCGTCAATCATAAGGACTGCCGTGAGATCCTTGGAAACCTTCTTTCCGGTATTGCACAGGACAATCTCCGCGTGGACGGTGGCGCTGTCGTAATTGGCTGAAGGATTGGCGACTACGCGATAGTCGGCGATGTGGGTAAGCGGACGCACCCAAAGCTGGACAGGGCGGAAGATGCCGGACATGCGCCACATGTCCTGGCATTCGAGATAACTGCCGTCGCTCCACCGGTAGACTTCGACTGCCAGGCGGTTGCCGCCCTTGCGGACGAATCGTGAAATGTCGAACTCCGCCGGAGCCATGGAGTTCTGGCTGTAGCCGACCTTCACCCCGTTCACCCAGACGTACATGGCTGATTTCACGCCGCCGAAATGCAGGATGAGGCTGCTGCCGAGCATCTCGTCCGTAACATCGAAGAAGGTGACGTACTGTCCTACGGGATTGCGGTTGTCATGGGCCGTCCAGTCGGACGGTGGCTCGGCGGTGACGAAGGGACGCTGCCTTACGAAAGGATAGCTGAGGTTTATATATATGGGCGTGCCGTATCCCTGGGTCTGCCAGTTGCCGGGAACGGCGATGGTGTCCCATCCGCTCACGTCGAAACTCTCCGACTCGAAACCGGTCAGCCGGCTGTCGGGATCCGGACTCCAATGGAAATGCCATTGCCCGTCCAGTGAGACGATTTCCTTGCATTCCTTCTGGAGCGAAGGCAATTGGAGGGTGGCGTGGTAAGGGAGCTTGTTGATGCCGATGACGTCGGGGTTCTCCCAGTCGTGTATTGCTGCAGGCTGGCCTGCAGCCGGGACCGCCAGGGCCGCGGCAAGTGCGGAGATGACCGCCGTTCTGAAAAAATGCTTCATTTCCGAATAAGTGTTTCATACAAATATAGCAAAAACGCAGGTGATTAATATTGGAATTGTCGTATCTTTAAGCACTGAACCACGTAATTGTTGTAATGATGAAAAGGACTGCCCTGTTTTCCGTCACCTTTTTATTTCTCCTTTCCATGTGCGGATGTGTCCGCGTGAGTGCACCTGAGCCTTGCGGACCGCTTCCAAGCGCAGACCAGCTCCGCTGGCAGGACATGGAAATGTACGCCTTCATCCATTATTCCATGAATACATATACGGATCAGGAATGGGGATATGGCAACGAAGACCTCCGGCTTTTCAACCCTGAAGACCTCGATTGCCGCCAGTGGGCACGCGTGTGCAAGCAGGCCGGCATGAAGGGCATCATCTTCACGGCCAAGCACCATTGCGGCTTCTGTATGTGGCCTTCGGCCTATACGGAGTATTCCGTGAAGAATACTCCGTGGAAGGATGGCAAGGGGGATGTCGTGCGCGAACTGGCGGAAGCCTGCCGCGAGGAGGGCCTCAAGTTCGCGGTATATCTCTCGCCCTGGGACCGCAACCATCCGGAATACGGCAGGCCGGAGTACGTTACCTATTTCCGCAACCAGCTGCGCGAGTTGCTGACCCAGTACGGAGATATCTTCGAAGTATGGTTCGATGGGGCAAACGGTGGCGACGGATGGTACGGCGGGGCCGATGAAACCCGCCGCATCGACGGAAAGACGTATTATCAATGGGCGGAGACCTTCCGGATGATACGCGAACTCCAGCCAAACGCGGTAATCTGGAATGACGGAGGAGACCGCGGCGATCTGCGCTGGGTTGGCACTGAGGCCGGCAACGTCGGCGAGACGAACTGGAGCCTTCTCTACAAGGAAGGGGATGTGCCCTACCGGATGCTTCATTACGGTGTTGAAGACGGCGATGTCTGGTGCCCGGGCGAAACCAATACCAGCATCAGGCCGGGCTGGTTCTACCATGATGCGGAGAATGCACATGTCAAGAGCCTGTCTAAACTGATGGACACCTATTACAAGTCCGTGGGCCGCAACTCCACCCTCCTGCTCAATTTCCCCATAGCCCCTAACGGGCGAATCCATCCCACCGACAGCCTCAGGGGCATAGCCTTTTCCAAGATGATCCGCGAGGTGTTCAGTGTCGACCTTGCCGCCAAGGCAAAGTCCACTGCGACCAACGTCAGGGGAGGGAGTAAAGGCTATGGTGCGGCCATGGCGCTTGACGGCGATCCCGGCACCTATTGGGCGACGGACGACGGCGTCACTTCGGCTTCACTTACGCTCGAATTCCCCGCTCCCACATCATTCAACCGCTTCCTGGCGGAGGAGTACATCGCTCTGGGACAGCGTGTCCGCAAGTTCTCGCTCGAGTATTGGAACGGCGGGGAATGGGTTCATCTCAAGGATGAACTCGTGCCCGGTGGCGACGGTCTCACGACCATAGGTCATCGTCGCATCGTCTGCTTCCCGACCGTGACAACCACGCGCTTGAGGTTTACGGTAGAGGACAGCAAAGCCTGTCCGCTCATCTCCAGGATAGGCGTATTCCTCGCTCCCGAACTCACGGCGGACATACCGGATTCCGGAGAGAAAAAGTCCTCCGCCCTGCACATCTTCTTCAGTTCTCCAACTCAGATGATGATTGATTACGACGAGCAGCAGACCATCACGTCGTTCCGATATCTTCCCCCTCAGGACGGAGGTGACGGCATCATCACCCGGTACACACTATGGGCGTCGAACGACTGGAACCGCTGGGAGAAACTTGCCTCCGGCGAGTTTTCCAATGTCGTGAACAATCCCATCTGGCAGACGGTAATCTTTCCTCCAGTCAAGGCGCGCATCCTGAAATTTGATGCCGACAGGCTGGCTTCTGGGCAGAGGATGGGATATGGCGACGTTGAAGTTGTGACGGAATAGAGGTGTTTTATCGAAAAAAGTAAAATAATATTTGGGAATTAAGATATTTGTCGTATCTTTGTGATATCAAAATGATATTAATTTGTCGAACTTAAAACCATAAGGAAATGGAAAACAAGGAATTCTCCTACAAAGGTGCCGTCATTAACGGTTTCCTCGCCCTTCTTCTCGTCATCGTCATTTTCGCCGCTGCGATTTATTCCTTCATCAAGGCTGACAAGGAATCCTTCAACGCGATCATCGGAATCGTCTTGCTCATCGTCTTCATCTTCGGTGTAAACGGATTCATCAAACTAGAACCCAACGAGGCAGTAGCCCTTCTTTTCTTCGGAAAGTATAAGGGTACGTTCACCCGCACTGGTTTCTATTGGGTCAACCCTCTCCTCAGCAAGAAGGGCGTGAGCCTGCGAGCCCGCAACCTCAACCCGGAGCCTATCAAGGTCAATGACAAGGTCGGTAATCCTGTCCTCATCGGCATGGTGTTGGTCTGGAAGCTCGAAGATACCTACAAGGCTCTCTTCGAGATTGACAGCCAGTCGATTGCCCCTGTGTCGATGACTACTGCGAAGGGCGGCTCCGCCCGCAGCCTCTCACTGGCTTTCGAGAACTTCGTGCGCGTGCAGAGCGACGCCGCCCTGCGCCAGGTGGCGGGATGCTATGCCTATGACAATCCCGACACTCCCGACGAGCTCACCCTCCGCAGCAATGCCGACGAGATCAACGAGAAACTTGTCACCACCCTCAACGAGCGCCTGGCAATGGCAGGTCTCCACGTCACTGAGGCGAGGATCAATTATCTCGCATACGCACCTGAGATCGCTGCCGTGATGCTCCGCCGCCAGCAGGCCGACGCGATTATCGCCGCCCGCGAGAAGATCGTCGACGGTGCTGTCTCGATGGTCAAGATGGCCCTCGACAAGCTCAAGGCCGAAGGCGTCGTCGACCTCGACGAGGAGCGCAAGGCCGCCATGGTCAGCAACCTGCTGGTCGTCCTCTGCGGCGATGAGCCGGCGCAGCCTGTGGTCAATTCCGGTAGCCTCTATTAGTCATGGCCAAGGAAAAGGATGCAGTGAAGAGTTTCGTCCTGAGGGTCGATCCCGAGACGATGGAAGCTCTTGAGCGTTGGGCTGCGGACGAGTTCCGCAGCACCAACGGTCAGCTGCAATGGATCATAAACGAGGCGCTCCGTAAGAACGGCAGACTCAAGACAAGATAAATACGCCTAACATTGTAAAACCGCTCGAACATGAAAAAGAGACTGTCGATTTTTCTGTGCCTGCTTGTTGTTATGTCATTTTGTTCATGCAGTAAACAGACCGCTCCGCTGATCGGGATCAGCTGCGGCCGCAGCGCTACCGGGGCTGTGAACCTCTCTTCCGCTTACACTGACGCCATTGCCCGTGCGGGAGGTGTCCCCGTCGTCCTTCCCATCATAGATGATCCTGCCCTGGCTGAGAACCTTCTGGGAAAACTGGACGGCATAGTATTCTCCGGCGGTCCGGACCTCGATCCGGCCGAGTACGGTGAGGAGATTCTCAACGAAACGGTGAGCGTCGATGCGGTCCGTGACCGCAGCGACCTTCTGTTCGCCCGCGCTGCGCTGGCGTCCGGCAAGCCGGTACTGGCCATCTGCCGCGGCGAGCAGCTTATGAACGTAGTCCTTGGCGGAACCCTTTACCAGGACATACCGGCGCAGGTCGATACCGTGGTCAAGCATTCGGGCTTCGATCACAGGATTGGAGTCGAGAAGGGGAGTGTCCTGTATGAAATCTTCGGACAGGACTCGCTGACTGTCAATTCCTCACATCATCAGGCCGTCAAGGGTCCAGCTCCGGGCATCCGCATCACCGCCCATGCTCCGGACGGCATAGTCGAGGCCTATGAGTATGAAAACGTCCTGGCCGTCCAGTTCCATCCCGAGAGGATGGTCCAGACCGACGCTTCCTGGCTTGCGCTGTTCAAGCATTTCGTTGAAATGACGCGCAAGTAATGGTGGTATATGGAAATTTCTTTCGGGGAGGCGCGGGCATCAGGCCTGCGCCTCCTTCGCGTTTTTACCGGTGAAGAGGAATATCATCAGGGGCAGGGCGATGATGGCCATCGTCGCGCTGATGGGCAGGTAGATGCCGAAATTGGCGTATTCGGAGATCAGGTATGTTACCAGCAGAAGCCCCACACTGATACCGCTGGAAATCAGGTAGTGCTTGCGGATGTCCGTGGACTTGCAGATGGTGCGGCTGATGTTCGGTACGCCGAGCGAGATGAATCCTATCGTTCCGCAGATGCTTACTGCGCTGGTGACGAGGAACATTATGGCCATCAGGCTCATCGCCTTGTATAAACGGGACAGTTCGATCTCTCCGCGGAAATGCCTGCTGAGGTCCTTGGCCGAATACAGTGCCGCGCCGAGTCCTATGGCAAAGAGGCACAGCGAGAAGATGATGTCGCCGTGCGTGACCCCCTCGAGATGGAAATTGGCCGCGCCCCAGAGGTAATACTGCTTGAGCAGGTCGCCGGTGGGGGCGTTCGTCACCACGATCGTTCCCAGCGAGCCGATGAAGGTTCCGAAGATTATGCCGAAGGTGATGAGGTTCTGAGTCGACACCTTCAGGGTCACGAAGAAACAGACTATCGTGCAGATGAGGGTGCAGATGAACGATCCCACAGTCAGCGAGCACCATCCGGACATCGTCGCGGCCGCCGCGCCGAGGCAGGCGGCGGAGCCGAGCCCGAGGGAGTAGACGTCACCTAGCTGATTGCGCCACAGATACTGCATCTGGATGCCTCCCACGGGAAGGGCGATGCCGCTCAAAAGTACATACAAGAAACTGAAAAACATATCTTTACCAGTTAAGTTCAATGGATAGGAGGGCGTTGAAGCCCGGCATGGGATAGCCCTGCACTATCTGATAGGGCTTGTTGAAGACATTGCCGATATCAAGGGTGAAAGTGAGTTCCGGCACCATCCCACGGGTGTTTTGGTTATAAAGGTAAAAGAGCCGCGATATGCTTGCATCGCTTATGCTCCAAGGTTCGATGTAATAGTCAGCTATATTCGCGGTGCGGGACCATTTGCCCCCTGAGATGCCGGTGTCCCAGCACAGGGACCAATAACCGTATCTTGCCTCGAGTCCTATCCCTCCGCTGTGGAGGGGGATGTAAGGAATCTGGTTGCCATAGGTCAGGCTGTTGATGTCTGAGTGGTCGATGGCTTGCTGCAGGGAGTAGCGCAGCGTCCCCTGGAGGAACCAGTCACCGCGGTTGATCCCGGCTTCGGCCCTGGTATCCAGTCCGGTGACGTCCACAAGTCCGATGTTCAGCATGGTCCAGCGGAACTGCGAGAAAGTAGGGATGGCCACGATCTTGTTGCTGACCCGGTTGAAATAAGGCGAAATGCGCACGTCCAGATGATAATTCGAAGGCTTTCTTTCATAGAACCGTATATCCAGGCCGAATTGCTCCGCCTGTTCCGGAACCAGCGAGGAATTGCCCATCTGGCTGTAGTACAGGTCGTTGAACGAAGGCAGACGGTAACTTCGCTTGGCATAGGCATCCACTTCCAGCCACTGGAAGGGCCTCCAGAAAACGCTCAGCGAAGGCATCCATGCGTCACGGTATGTGTTCTCGCGGCTCCATCCGCCGGCGGAAGGAGTGTCGAAGAAGTCCCACGCTCCCATGTAAACCAGATGCGCCGCAGCGCGGAACTGCTCCCAGGCGACCCTAGTGGCGAGGGCTCCCGTGATGGTGGCCCTTCGTGGAGTCACGAACTGTCCGACGTCGGAGTCCAGGGCATTGAACTGCCCGTCCGTGCTCATGTCTATCGACCACGGATCGGCGAGAACATACGACTGCGCCAGCGACAGGTAGCCTGACTGCTGGCGGTAGTGCAGGTCGTATGGCATCGCCATCGGATTCTTCTCTGGATGTGTGTCGTAGTGGGTATAATCGTTTGAATACTTGAATTTTAGGGAGGTGGCATACCTGTCAGTCCAGTCCTGGTCCCAGCCGCCCTGCACGAACAGATTCTGGTCCGCCTGGCGCTCTGCGCTGAAGGGGAATCCCGCAGCCCTGCGTATGACCGGGCCGGGAAATCCCCGCTCCGAGCCGTAGGTGTAGGCGTGGAGGTTCCATCTGCCTTCATGGAGCGTTCCGAAAACCTGGGCTTCAAGCCTCAGTGACCTGATATCACCGTTCTCCCGTACCAGCGTTGTGTCGAAGTATGGATATTTGTAGCGGCCGTTGCTTGCGAGGAATTCCGCCTGCGTACGGAGCGTTACCCCGCTCCGCAAATCCTTGTCCCACAGCAGGGAAGGATTGATTGTCCCGAGCGAGCCGCCGCGCAGGCGGAAGCGGCCGCCGCTTCCGTCGAAATGCAGCGGCCTCTCGCTCGTAAGATGGACCGCCGCTCCGGACGCATATTCCTTGGCCGTCTGGAGGCGTCTGGATTTCTGTCCGTTGTACAGTTCCACCTTGGCTATTCCGTCCGTGGAGAAGCGTCCAAGGTCCACCTGCATGTTCTGGGCATTGTCGATCTGGATTCCGTCCAGGAATATGCCCACGTGCTCGCTGCCGAGACTGCGGACATTGACCGTCTTGAGCCCCCCCGCACCGCCGTAGTCCTTGACCTGCACTCCGGTGAAGTGCTGAAGCACGGCGGCCACCTGCCGTGGAGCCACGGGCTGCTGGGGGAGGTAAACCTCCTCCGCAGCCCGGACCACGGGCAGTACCTGTACGCCGTAGACTGTAGATGCGGCCAGCGTATCCGCCTCCTGGGCCGTCATGGCCAGGGGAGCGGATACAAGTGCCAGCAAGGCTATGGCCAGCCGCCAGCGCACTACCAGATGGCGAAGTGTCCGGGACAGACTCCGGCATTGACCGTCCAGACCTTCCTGCCGTTCTTGTACAGGCTTACGGTGCCGGGATTGAAATAGTCTCCTGCATCTCCGATGAGGAATGCGTCTCCGCCGAGGGCGCAGAGGCCGTATGGAGTGGATCCGCTGATGCTCAGGCTGTACGCCGATTTGTTGAGTCCCTTGCAGGTGAAGGCGCTCCATGTCTTGGGCGCGCCGCTCCAGTCAAACTCCTGCTCTGTGCCGATGCAGTAAAGCGTGCCGTCGTTCATGGCCGCAACGCTGACATAGTCGGATAAATGATAGGTATTCTCTGATGCATCGATCATGTAGACTCCGGAGTGGACGTCACCGTAGTTACCGAGGGAGGTGACGTAGATATTGCCTTCGCCGTCGGAAAATACTCCCTTCAAGTTAACCTGGACTGCGATGGTCTCAGTCACCTTGAAGCTCTTGGTGTCTATGACGCTCACGGTGTTGTCATACGAATAATCCGGAGGGAGCTGGCTGGCTATGCCGCCGGAGTTGGCCACATACAGCTTACCTTTGTGGAAGGCGATGCCTTCAGGCTGGTACCCGACTTCTACGGAGCCTTCCACCTTCTTGGTTTTCATGCTGATGCGGTAAACCTGTCCCTTGGGGTTCTTGTAATCTGTGAGGGAATAGTCCGCCCCATAATTGGCATACGCCCCGGCCCACGAGGTGACATATGCATACGTACCGTCATAGGCAATGCAGCGGGGAGTGGGTACCTGGATGGCGGCGATCTCCGTCTCATCCTTTGCGGACACCACTTCGACTATGCCCGAGTTGTTTATCGTCATCCAGACCTCGTCGCCGATGACGACGATGTCGTTGCCGACATCGCCGAGGCCGGCTGCGACGGACGGATTCATCTTCTTGAATGCGCCGGTGACATAGCTGCCGTCACCGATGCGCAGGAAGTCCAGGGTGGAGTTGTTCGAGCCCATCTGTCCTTCGTTGAGGGTGAAAACCTTGCCGACTCCTGCGGGTATGCCGCTTACGTCGACGGTGGTGCCTGTGAGGCCGGAGTCCTTTGAGGGAATGGGATCCTTCTGGCACGCGAACAGAGACACAAGCGCGCCACAAAGCAAAAACAATCTTGCTTTCTTCATGATAGATTAATGTTTACGTTACCGCACGGACTTGTCCCCGAGTCCGAATGCTTAACTTGACCGCGGCAGGTCTTCTGGCTTCTCCCGGCTCCGGCCTTCTCGGAGGTCCGCTCCAATGGCATAAGATTCGGAGCCGTTGCGGATGATACAGCTGCGGGCACAGTCACGGATTCGCACCGTGTTCCCTTTTGAGGACGGAATTCCTTCCCGTCCACCGTGATCTGCTGCAAATATACGAAACAGCCCTGAAATAACCATATTATTCCAGGGCTGCAGGGATGCTTTGCTTTTCAGTCTTCCTTGAGAAGACGGGACAGCAGGCGGAGGTCGTCTATCAGGAAGTCCGGTTCCGCTGCGCGCAGCTGCTCCGGGCCGTGGTTGCCGTAGGTGACGGCGCAGGTGCTGCAGCGCGCGGACTTGCCCATCTGGACGTCGTAGACGGTATCGCCTATGACCAGGGTCTGGTCCGGGGTCGCTCCCATGCGTCCGAGAACCCACAGGACTATGTCCGGAGCCGGTTTCGGATTCTCGACGCAGCCTACGGACCCCAGTACTTCAAAGTACTGCGAAATGCCGTGCTCACCGAGGAGCATTACGAGCGACTGCTCGCTGCGCGAGGTAGCGATGCTCATACGATACCCGCGTGAGGCGAGCTTTTCAAGGGCTTCCTTCACTCCCGGGAAGAGCACGATGTGCTTGGGAGCCACCTCGTAAAAGACCTCGTGATAGATGTCGGCACCCTCGTCCAGACGGCTCTCAGGAACTCCGGCCGTACGGAGCGCGCCCTTCAGCGGCAGGCCTATGCCCTGCCGCACGTCGGCGTCCTCCGGCATCGGCAGACCCATCCGGGCGAAAGTCGCCCGGGTGGTCTGAAGGATGCCCTCGGTGGAGTCGGCGAGGGTGCCGTCGAAATCGAAGACGAGGTACTTTATCATTTCACGTCGACGCTTGCTGTGGCACGGATGTCGGCGGAAGAGGCTCCGACGAGGATGTTGTAAGTGCCGGGATCGAGCACCCAGCCGGGCTTGGACTCGTCCCAGGAGGACATGTCGGCGGCGGCGAAGCAGAGCTCGACGGTCTGGGACTCGCCGGGGGCGAGCTTGCGGGTCTTGGCGAATGCCTTGAGCTCCTTGACGGGCTTGTCAAGCTTGCCGGCAGGGGCGGAGATGTAGACCTGGACGGCCTCCTTGCCGGCCACGGAACCGGTGTTGGTCACCTTGACGGAGACCTTGACATTGCCGTCAGCGAGGGATGCGGAAGCATCGGAATAACCGAAGGTGGTGTAGCTCAGACCGTATCCGAAGGGATAGGAGACAGGGATGTTCTGCTTGTCGAACCATCTGTAACCCACATAGATACCTTCCTCATACCTGGTCTCGTCGACATCCTTGACACCGAGGTCGGGGCGCTTCTCGAGGAAGTAGACTCCTGCGTCGGCATCGATGGGGAAGTTGGCGGAGGAACCGGCGTCCATGAGGTTCACGGGGAAGGTCATGGGAAGCTTGCCGGACGGGCTCTCCTTGCCGGTGAGAATGTCGGTGACGGAGTTGCCGCCCTCCTGGCCTGCCTGCCATGCGAGCAGGACTGCGTCAGGGATGTCCTTCCAGGAAGCGGTCTCGATGACGCCGCCGATGTTGAGGACCACGACTACCTTCTTGCCGGCGGCATGGAAAGCCTTGGTGACATCGTTGAGCAACTGCTTCTCGCCTGCGTTGAGGGAGAAGTCGGCGCTGGTGCGGTCGAAGAATTCGCCGGAATTGCGGCCGAAGGTGATGATGGCGATGTCGTTGGCCTTGGCGGAAGCCCTGAGTTCAGCGGCGGAAGGAATGATCTCGCTCGGACGGGGAACAGGGTAGAATGCGGCGAGGCCGTCATTGCCATAAGCGGCCTGCGCGGCGGCCTTCTCATCGGCTATGTGCTTCTCGTAGAGGGGCTTCTTGGAGTCGTCGACATTGAAGCCGGCGTTCTTGAGGCCGTCGAGCAGGGATACGGTGTAGGCGCGGTTCACGTCGCCGGAGCCGGTGCCGCCGGCGATGAACGCATAGGAAGTACAGCCGTAAACGGCGACGTTCCTGACATTCTTGAGAGGGAGCACGCCCTTGTTCTCGAGGAGGACCATGCCTTCGAGGGCGCTCTCGCGGGTGACCTTGGCGTGAGCCTCGAGGTCAGGCTTGTTGGAGAACTGGTAGCCCTTCATCTTGGGGCTCCTGAGGACCAGCTCGAGGCAGCGGCGCACGCAGACGTCGAGTTCCGTCTCGGTGAGGGAGCCGTCCTTGATGGCGGCCATGATCTCCTCGTACTGCAGGTCGGTGACGAGCTGGAGCATGTCGTGGCAGGCGTCGATTTGCGCG